>Ga0265328_10000008_pt1 | contig 208282 bp, 180 predicted proteins | sample 41624metaG_FD_202086 | JGI IMG/M metagenome (GOLD analysis project Ga0265328, IMG submission 202086) | Rhizosphere microbial communities from Carex aquatilis grown in University of Washington, Seatle, WA, United States - 4-16-24 metaG | ecosystem: Host-associated > Plants > Roots >...
AAGCTCAAGGAGTTCAAACGGATCGCCATGAGAGCCTGCAAAACCGACACGAGCTTCAAAGCCATGATAAACCTTGCCGCGACCGTGATACGAACGAGGTGACGGTGAACGTCAACAGCCCCTAGAGTCTTTCCGGCTCAATCTGAACCGGAATGACTCTAGCGAACGATCCGGCTGGTGTTTTCGGGAAATTTTTGCAATGCCCCCAAGACGGGCTGATCGCCGTGAAGGCCGCCTGCGCCGAAGCGCGTGCTCTCGTATTTTTGAAAAAGATGACTGAGCGCTCCGGCGGCGAAGACGATCCAATAGACATCCAGATAGGACCGGTAATTGGTGTGACCAAAGAAAACAGCCGTAACCGCGGCAAAGGAGACGAAGAGCCCATAGAATAGCAAATGCATGCGCCAGCGCCGGCGGTTCGACCACATACCCCAGAGACCCAGGATCATGATCGGTCCGTAAGACGCCGCATGCATCAGGTTTGGCCAGAAACTTTTCCGCGGGCTCGGCAACCAACCGAACGCCGCCTCGATTTTTCGAAGTCCTCCGGTGAACGTCCGCCATGGGTGCTCACGCATATAGGCGATGCCCTTTTCTCGATACCATTGATCAACAGCGGCTTCGTTTTGTCCGAGCGCGGCGATCTCCGCCTTGTCTTGCTCAGTGAGCGACTCGACCGCCACCTCCTGGCTCTTGTCGATGCTTTCACCCGGATAGAAACTGAATGTCATGGGGTTGTTGCCAAGCCATAAGAAAAAACCGGACTCCGTGGTCAGAGTTGCTGATCCTGTAAGCCGGTAAGACCGGATTAACCATGGCGAAATGGTCACTGCGATCATGCCCGCACACAAGAGGGCGGTCCGAATCCTTTGCCGCCACCGCCTCGCTCTGGGTCTTTCCGGAAGCGCTAGCCACAACGGAGCAAACATTGCAAATGGCGCAAGATTAGCCCGCGTGAGGACGAGCGCCCCCAAGGCGAGACCCGCCCACACTGAAGTTAGGTTCGATCGGGTTCGATGGACGCGCACCAACAGCAGCGCCGATAGTATTGTGAGAAACGTGAACAAGCTGGTTTCTTGAAGCGCCGTGTCGTGCATGACGTAGTAAGGGTAGATCGCGGTGAGGAAACCAGCAATCAGCGCCGCTGTCTTGCCGAACATCTCTCGAGCGAGAAAGGCCGCGCACAACGCTGTCCCCGCGCCGATCAATGATTGAAAGAACAGCACCGACAGAAACGACAGGAACGACTTATGACCAAACGTTACCGCCGCAAGAAATATTGCATATAAAGGAACACGAAAGCAAGTGGGCGAGTCGCCATCGAACCCGATGCCATTTCCTGCAGTTATGTTTTTAGCGATCTCAAAGAAGAATAAATAGCCACTTTCCCAAAAGACCGCAGCGCCCGTGTAACAACGAGCGGCTATTCGGATGCCGAAGGCGAGCGCGACAATACAAATAAGAAACCTAGTGAAATTTTTTCGCTTATCGCGGCCAGCTCGCAGCACCCGCAGCGGCGAACACAAAGCGCTCCGCACAACGTCGTGAACCGTTATCGACAAAGTATGAGTCTCCCTGATTTTGTTCGTTGGAAATGAACAGGAAGTCATTCTCTTACGTTGCGGACTCATGCGGCGATGCGCAACGACCGAGTTTCTTCACCATTTCGCCACCAGCGTCAATGACGTGCATCTACAATTGTCTTATGCGCGCAACAACCCTCACTTCCCCTCGCCCCGCGCCCCGCCCCACAACCACGCCGCCCCGCGCACGCCGCCGCTGTCGCCATGCACGTTGCGCAAAATCCTCGTCTCCAGCGCGTCGGAAAACGCGTAGCTCTCGACCAGCTTCTCCAGCCCCTCATACAGCCGCGCGATGTTCGAGAGCCCGCCCCCCAGCACGATCACGTCGGGGTCGACGATATTGACGACGCTTGCCAGCGCACGCGCCAGACGGTCGCGATAGGCGTCTATGCTCGCCAGCGCTTCGGCGTCGCCCGCCTCCGCCCGCGCGGCGATCGCCTCGCCGGTCAGCGTCTCGCCGCTGCGTGCGCAAAACTCCCGCGAGAGCCCGGCGCCCGACAAGAAAGTCTCGATGCAGCCGTCGCGGCCGCAATAGCAGCGGCGTCCGGGATGTTCGCCCGCGCGCATCAGCGGCAGCGGGTTGTGGCCCCATTCGCCTGCGATCCTGTTGCGCCCGGAAATCAGCGCGCCGTCCACGACCAGCCCGCCGCCGACGCCGGTGCCGAGTATCACGCCGAACACCACGCGCGCGCCAACGCCCGCGCCGTCCGCCGCCTCCGACAGCGCAAAGCAATTGGCGTCGTTCTCCAGCAGCACGGGCCTTCCCAGCGCCTCGGCGAGGTCGTGGCCGAACGGGCGCCCGTTGAGCGCGATGGTATTGGAGTTTTTGACGAGGCCGGTTTTGGGCGAGATCGCGCCGGGCATCCCGACACCGACGCTGGCGCGGCCTCCGGTTTCGCTTTCCAGCGCGCGCGAGAGATCGGCGACGGCGCGCACGATCGCCTCATAATCTTCGGCCGGCGTCGCGGCGCGGCGGCGCGCCAGAACCCCACCGCTAGCGCCGAGCGCAATCGCTTCGATCTTGGTTCCGCCAAGGTCGACGCCGATGCGGACAGCGTCCGCCGTCATTTGGTCGGCGCGGCGCGAAGGCCCTTGGCGTCCTTGAGCAGCGCGGCGGCGTCGGCGTCGATGCGCGCCGAATCGAGGTCGAGCCCCTGCACCCTGGCGCCCTTCCATTTGACGCCGGTGAAGTCGGCGCCGGCGGCGTCGGCCCCCTGCAGGCTGGCGCCGGAAAAATCCGCGCCGGCGGCGTGCAGATAGCGCAGATCGGCGCTCATCAGATCGGCGCCGGTGAAGTCCGCGCCTTCGGCGACCGCCGAAGCCAGCACGGCGCGCATCAGCCCCATCGACTGGTTTTTCATGTCCGCCGACATATTGCTCTCGATGAATTTCGCGCCGCGCAGGCTGGCGCCCGTCAGATCGCCGGCGATGCGGGCGCGCGAGAAATCGGCGCCGTCGGCGCGCGCGCGCTGCATTTGCGTCGCGAACAAATGCGCGCCGGCGAGCGAAGCGCCGGTCAAATCCGCTTCGAGCAGCCAGGCCTGATCGAGAATGGCGCCGTCGAGCTTCGCGCCGGCGAGCCGCGTCTTAACGAGCCGCGCCGCGCGCAAATTCACGCCGCTCAGATCGAGCCCCGAGAGATCGACGCCATTGAGGCTTGCGCCGGAAAGATCGAGCGGCGCGCCCTGGCTTTTCGAGTTCAGCGCGGCCACGATGTCTTCGCGGCTAAAGTCCGAGCGCGAATAGGCGGGCAGGCTTAGATCGACGCCGCGCAGCATGTCCTGCGCAGAGGCCGGAGCGCAGACGGCGACGGCGCAGGCCAGCGCCGTCAGCATGGCGTCTCTCCTGCTCGCCGGCGTCATGGCGACGTCTTATTGCCGGGGCTGGCGGCGACAAGCTCGCGCGCCTGCTGAATCCATTTTCCGCGTTCGACGCGGCCGGGAACGGTCAGCGCGGCGCCGATCCAGCGCGCATTGTCGATGTTCCAGGCGGCGATCTGATCGTAGTGGAACACGCCGAGCGCATGCAGCTTCTCGACGCTTTTGGGTCCGATCCCCTTGATTTTGGTGAGATCATCCGGCGTCCCGCGGCGCGGCGAGGCGAGGCTTTCGGGCGGCAGACCGGGGAGGTGTTTTTTGGCTGCGGGCGCGTGCGCGGCGGCGGCCTCGTCGATCTTCGCGGGCTGCGGCGCGGCGGGCGCCTCATCGCGCTGGCGTCCCCGCAAAACCACCGGCGGCGGCTTCACGGGCGCGAGCGCCGGCTTCGACAGCTCGGGCGCGGGCGAGAGCAAAAGGCTTTTGGCGCCGCCGCCGAGCGGCAGGCCGAAAAAATACGCCAGCGCCGCCAACAAGCCGATTTCCAGTTGCAGCCCCGCGCGGCCGGGCGCCAGCCCCATCTGCGAGGCCGCGCCGGCGCCGGCCAGCGCGGCGAGCGCCAGCAGGATCACCCAACCGCCGGAAAATCGTTCGCCCCGTCCGCGGGTCGCCGTCGCAAAGCCCACCAGGAGGCCCAGGGCGCCGGCGGCGGCGAACCATTCCCAGCCGAGAGTCAGCACGTAAAGCATTGGCCTTCTCCATCTCGCCGCGTTTCGAGCGATGTTATTTTGACGCCATGTTCATTTCGCCACCACTTCGATGGCGGCGCGGCCTTGCGTCCCGGCGGCGACGCCGACGGGCGCGAGGCTCGCCGGATCGACGCCAAGCGCCACGAGCCGGTCGATCACCGCCTGCGCCTGCCGTTTCGCGAGGCTGCTTTTGATCTCCTCAATGCCGGGCCCGCCGACATGGCCGACAATCTCGAACGCGCCGCCGGGACTGCGCAGCAGCACGGCGGCGAGCGCGTCGAGCGTCGGCGTCGCGGATTCCTGCAGGGGCGAGTCCGGCGCGTCGAACAGCAGCGGCGTTTTGGCCAGCACGTCGTTAATCGCCTTCTGCCGGTCCTCGGGTTCGAGCGGCGCGCCGAGACTGCGCGCGCTCAGCCGCTCCGTGGCGGCGAAGCCTTGCGGCAAAGCACTCGTCAGACGACGATCTATATCCGCGATCGCGCTCTCGAAAGGCGCCTCGCCGGCGAGAGAGACCGCGCCGTCCGAAAAGGTCAGGGCGCCGGCGACGAGACGCTCCAGCGCCGGCAAGGCGGCGGCCACCGCCTGCACGAAATTCTTCGGCGCGCCGGCGGCGACAGTGAGCGTGTCGGTCAGCGCGAGGCCGGGCGCGCCTTTCTGCGCGAGTGCGCGAATCTCGTCGCGCGCCGCCGCGTCGGGGACAAAACCGCTCAGCGTCAGCGTCCCGCCCTTAAGCGCGGCGGTGAAGGCGAAGGGCGACGCCGCCCCATCGACGACTTCGACCTTCGCCAGCGAAAATCCCTGCGGCAGACCCGACTTGGCTTCGGCCTCGATCGTCACGGCGAGAACATTGGCTTTGCCCTCGCCTTCGACGCTCACGCCAGCGTCGCTGAGCGAGACCTTGCCGCTCGCCAATTTGCCAAGCTGCGTCAGCGCGACATCGACGGCGCCGAGGAAATCGCCCGTGGGAGCGCCGAAGCCGATATGCATCGCGTCGCTCACCGCAGCGCCCGCCGCTATCGCGCCCGCCTTCTCGACAATGCGCGCCCGCGCCTCGCCGTTGGGCGCGAATCCCTCCAGCGCGATCATCTCGCCCTTGCGCGCCGCGCTCCAGACATAAGGCGATACGCGCGGCGGATTAATGCTGATTTCTTCGATCCGCGCGCTCGCGGGCGGCGATTTCGCCGTCGCAATCAGCTTTTCGAGATCGGCGTCCGGCAGCGCGTCGCCCTTGATCGACAGAGCATCGTCAGTCAGCGTCGCGACGCCGGGGTCCATTTCCGTCAAGCGCCGCGCCGCGAAAACCGCCAGCTCGACAAAGGCGGCGGGCGCGCCCGTCGCGTAGCTGGTGTGGTCGATAATTCCAAGGCCGAGGGGATTTAATTCGCCGCGAAGTTTGCCGCGCTCGCCACCCGGCGGAACATTGCCGTCAAGCGTCAAAAGCAGACCCTTGCGCTCCATCTTGAGAACGAAGGGATGAGCCGCCTCTACAGGCCGGGTCTGGTCGAGCGTAACGCGCACGCCGTCGAGCCCGCCGATGGCGAGCAGCGCCTGATCGCGCCCCGGCGGCGACAGCACGACGCCGGAGACCGCGACATCGCGGCCGCTCGCGACGATCGCGGGGCCGTCGATCGCGCCCTTTTCCAAAGCGAGGCGTTGCGCCGCGCGATTTGTGAGGTCGATCTCGACCCGCCGCGTCAGCGAATCGGTCGCCAGATAGACGATCCCGGCCAGAACCGGCAATCCGATCCACCATTTAGTTGGCTGCAGCATCGTATCGGCTCCCCGAGAATCATGCACGCGCGTATCGCTGCATAGTCGACGCATGGGGCCTATCGATGTCAAGGGGATGGCTTTGCTGCGGAGCGGGAAAACACAAGCGTTTCGGCGCGATGGCCGGCTCGCGTCGCCCCATTCGCCGGGGGCGTGAAACGCGAGCCGGAAGGCTCGCGGTCCAAGGCGCGCCACAGGACCGCGAGTCTTTAGACTCGCCCCTGGAAGCTGTCGATTTGAGCGACGCCAACCACGCGCGGATCAGATCTGGTTTCCAGGAAACGGCGGACGCCTGCGCGTTAGCGCGGCATGACATCCCGCATACGCCGCGCCGACTTTTGGAGCTTTGTCCGAGCTTGCGCTACAGCCCGGCCTTCACTTCGACAGGGGCTCCGGAGGCGGACTCGGCAGATGAATCGGCGGAGGCGGGGGCGGCCTATCAGGGCCCCGAGGCTCCGGAGCCTCGGCCGACGGCGACTCCGGAGGCGGACTCGACAGATGAATCGGCGGAGGCGGCGTATGCGGAGGCGGCGTATAAGGGCCCGGAGCCTCGGCCGACGGCTCAGCCGCAAAGGCGGCGGCGCTTGAACCGAGCAGCGCGGCCGCGAGAATAACGGCATATTTTTTCATGGATTACCTTTATGAACATGACACAATAATTTGCGTGGACCAAGGTCCATGGACCGCGGACGCACACGACGGCAGGGAACATAGCAAAGCCGGCAGTCGCACACAAATCGGATATTGCCGACGCCTCCGATATCGGCGCGAACCCAGGCTACGCTCGCGCGTTCTTGCCGCCGACGGCTTTGGCGGGCTCGCCAGGATCGCCCGCCGCCACGAAGGCCGCGAAATCCTTTTTGTTCTGCGCGGCGTAGAGCATCGCGAAGGAGGCGATCGCATCGGCGAAAACCTCGTCCTTGCCCATATAGCCCCACAGCGTCGCGGCGTCGGCGGAGCGCGCGTGGGCGCGCGCCAGGGTGCGTCCGCACAGCGTCGCATATTGCGGGAGCGCCTTCGTCTCCAGCAATTCGCTGATCGAGCCGAGGCGGCGGTTCTTCAAATGCCGGACATAAAACTGCCGGCCCGAGGCAGGGTCGGTCGTCCAGCCCAAAAACAGATCGGTGGCCGCCTGCATGATGCGCTGGCCCGCGACGACGCGCGCGCCCTGCTGGCCCGGCCAGGGCGCGGCGTGCAGGCGCTCCAGCGCCGAGGTCAACGCCTCCTTGATCTGCAGGAACAGCGGATCGCCGTCCTGCGTGATGAACAGGCCGATGGCGCAATATGTGCCGACGCTGCCGACACCCACCACCTTGAAGGCCGAATCCGCCAATTTGTAGCGCGCCAGCAAGGTCGCGACTTCCGGCGCCAGCGTGTTCGTCACCTCGGCGAACACCGCCGGAATATCGACATGAATGGACGGGTCTTCCGTGTCCGGCACATGATAGATCAGCGGCAGATTGTCGTTGATCCGCCTGTCGCCCGTCGCAGCATCCCGCGTAATATGGGGGAAATTGGCGTCCTCCTCGCGGTCCGCGTTCTTTTGCGCGGCGGCGAGCCGCAGCTTTTTGGCGAGGCCGTCGTCGAACAGCCCGACGGCTTCCTGCGTCAGATTTATGCGCGCATTCCAGGCCCCCAGCGGCGAGAGGCGGGCGAGTGTCGCCATGCGCTCGCGATAGGCCAGCGCCACGTTTTTGGCGATGCGCCGCGCCGACTTGTCGTTATCGCCCGCCGCGAGCGCGGCGACCGCGAAACTGGCGGCAAGCCGTTTCAAATCGACGGTGAAGTCGACATCGGGCAGCGTCTCGTCGAAATCATTGATGTCGAACAGCGCATTGCCCTCCGGCGAGAGAAAGGCGCCGAAATTCATCAAATGGCAGTCGCCGCAAGACTGCGTTTTTATGCCGGGAGTCGGCTGTCCAGCGAGATCGACGGCCATGAGGGCGGCGGCGCCGCGCAAAAAGGCGAAAGGCGACTGCGCCATGCGCTGGCGGCGGATCGGCAGGAGCGCCGGCAGCCGGCCCTTGTTGGTCTCATTGAAAATGGCGACAGGATCGCGATCCCCCGCCGAGAACTCGGCGAGATTCGCGCGCGGCGTCGCGGCGCGCAGCTGCTTGCCCGCCTGATAGCGTTCGTCGAAGGGGCGCCGATGCGCCGCCCCAACCGCCGGATCTGCTTGTTTCGTCATGGCCCCCTCCAAATAGTTCCGCCCCGCCCCGCGTGGCAATATTGCAGAAAAATGACGCCGGCGGGAAAAACCTACCCCAGCAGCTCAATCAACGGATCGATCAGCGGCGCGTCGGCTGGCGGCATCGGGAATTTGCGCAAGTCGCGCGGGCGCGCCCAATGCAGCGCCTGCCCTTCCCGCGACGACACGAGACCGTCCCAGCGCCGGCAAACGAACAGCGGCATCAGCAAATGAAAATCCTCATAGGCGTGGCTGGCGAAGGCCAGCGGCTGCATGCAGGAGATGCAGGCGTCTATGCCGAGTTCCTCGCCAAGTTCGCGCGCCAGCGCCTGCTCGGGCCGCTCCCCGGCGTCGATCTTGCCGCCGGGAAACTCCCACAGGCCGGCAAGCTGCTTGCCGGGCGGACGCTGGGCGATCAGCACGCGCCCGTCCGCGTCGACGAGCGCCGCCGCGACGACGAGAAGGAGTTTTATGGGCGAGGAAGAGTCGCACAATTTGTGTTTATGCTCCAGAAGAGGGGGAGGTCGACGTCGTGTGTTGGCGAGAGTGTAGCACTCCGCGCCGGCGGCGGGGAATGCCGCGGGGGCGAATGCGGCGAAGGAGCGCCGTTGGGCGGGGCTTGATCCGCAACCGCCGTTGCGATTGGCCCTAGCCAAGCTGCAAAATGACGCCTCAGTTCCGCACCGGAGTTTTGCACGGAAAATGGTCCGACTCCACAAAGCGTTGGATTTGGAACGAAATGTTGAGATGCGCACAGCCGAGGGATCGCCGCTTCACCGGAAGAAACCGGATATCGTCGCAGCGTTTGAACATTGGGAGTTCGCTGAGCGTGTTGAAAGTCTCCGAGCATCGCCTCCGGGATCAAACTTTCAGGTTGTTGGCATGAACCCTGAATCTCACGCCGGTTGCCTTAGCCTCCGCGCGCCGATAGAACCCGCGAGCGCGGGTCAAGGTCTCGACCCGGCGCGAAATGCGAGGCTAGGGCGATTTGATTCGGACCGATCCTAACAAAACTCACTCCGCACGCGCGCGACTCGACGGCTGGCGCGCCCAAATTAAGCGTTTTCTCGCTACGCCTGGCCGACGCGCGCTTGTGGCGGTTGCGGCTTTTGCTGCGCTCGTCTGCGCCGCGCCTTGGCGCAACACATGCGACGACGTGTTTTGTGTGATCGCCTTCGGCGACAGCATCACTGCGGGAACCGGCCTCCCGGCGCAGCGGGGATTCGTCTCGGTGCTGGAAGCGCGGTTGCGGGCGGACGGCTATGCGGCGCGCGTGATCAACGCCGGCGTGCCCGGCGACACGTCCGGCCAGGGAGCGGCGCGCCTCGGGTCGGCGCTGAAGGCGAAGGCCGATTTGGCGATCGTGGAGTTCGGCGCCAACGATCTTTTCAAGCGCATCGATCTTCAGGTTCTGCGCGAGAATCTCGAGCGGATCGTCACGGCGTTCAGAGCCTGCGGCACACGGGTTCTGCTGGCGGGCCTTCGCACGACCGACAGGCAGGCGAGCGAACAAATGCCGGCTTTGGACGCCATATATCCCGACATCGCCCGCAAATATTCCATCGCGCTGGAACCCTATTTTCTGTACCCGATCGTGGCGGGCGGCCACGGCATCATTCCGGGCTTGGTGCAGGAAGACGGCAGCCATCCCAACGCGGAGGGCGTCTTCAGGATCGTCGAGAACATCGCGCCCTTTGTCGAGCGCGAACTCGACGCGATAGCCGCGAGCCGCCTTGCAGGCGGGCAAATCCCCGAGAACAATGCTATCGTCGCCTCGACGAAAGAGTAATATCGACGGCTCGACTGCGCGCCTTGTCATGCCCAGGCTTCCCCCGGCCATCCACGCCGGCGGGCGCATCCGCCCTTCGAACAAAAAGGGCCAGCCTTTCATCTCTTGCGGCGACTACGGGCAGCTTCGCGGTGTGGACGCCCGGCGCAAAACCAGGCCTGACAGCGGTCAAAGTTTGGGCCACTGGTATGAATCGGACAGACACCAGTCGAAAGCAAAAGCGCAAACAGAGTCCTATCTCGCCTAAGAACCGTCCCTCAAAAAGAGGATCAGAAGCGCGATTTCGCCTTATTTTCTAGGCGACTCCGCTTGGTTCACTTTTTCTTGATTTCGCAACAAAATGTCCCGACGGACCCGGGAAGGGCCGGTCGTCATTCGGGCGCCGACGGCCGCAGCCGCCGCCCCCCGCCCAACGCCCAAGACAGCGCCCCACCCCCCAAATTCGCCCGCCCTCCTAAAGCCACGCCCCCAAGCCTCATCCGCCACGAAGCGCAAGCGCCACGCCCGCCAGAATGAGCGCGACGCCCAGCGCCTCGCGTCCGCTGGTCTTTTGCGCGAAGACGCGATGGGTGATCAGCTGCGCGAAGACGACTTCGGCGAGGCCGAGCGTGCGCACGCGCGCCGCGCTCTCCAGCGCGAGGGCCAGAAACCAGAACTGCGTCGCGAAAGCGCCGAGAAATCCCGCCGACAGCGACGAGCGCCACTCCCGCGCAATCGCCGCGAGCCCGGCGCGGTCGGCGACGGCGAGCCAGCTCAATATGACGAGCGTTTGCAGGCTGAGCGCCAGCGCCAGCTCCTCGACGGCGGCGAGCGCGAAAGACTCGCCGCCAAGCGCCAGAACGCCGTTGCGGAACGCCACCGTCGACAGTCCGAAACCCGCCGCAGAGGCCAGCCCGTAACCCGCCGCCCGCCAGTTCGAACGCGCGTCGCGCGTCGCGAACATCGCCGCCGTCGGAAAGGACAGCGCGAAGACGCCAAGCGTCGCGAGCGTCACGGCGAGAAGCAATTCAGGGGTCGCGGCGCCGCCAAGAAACAGCATGCCGAATGCGACGATCTGCACCGCCTCGGTCTTGGTCAAGGCGGTGGCGACGACGAAGGAGTTTTCGCGCATCGCCAGCAGCATCAGCCCCGTCGCGACAACCTGTATCGCCGAGGCGAAGACGACATCGGCGAGCGCAGCGGCGCCCGGCAAGGGCGGGAGCGCACCCAAAGCGGCGCAGGCCAGCGCGAGAAAGCCCAGCGAGAAGGGAAAGCCGAACAGGAAGCGCACGAATGTCGCATTGCTCGCGCCGATGCGCTGGACAAGATCGTGTTGCACCGCGTTGCGCAGCGTCTGGCTGGCCGCCGCCGTCAACGTGAAGGCGGCCCAAAGCCAGTAAGGAGGAGTCATCTAAGCGATGCTTTGGGGTTTTGACGGCCGGCGCGGCGCGGCGCCATATCAGCCTGCCCGTCTGGCGTTCCACCAGAGAATCGAAATGAACAGCCCCTTGGCGCGCGGAAGCAACGCCAGAACGAGAATGATCATCACAAGCACGACCACGAAAAACTGGCCGTAATCGCCGAGCCATTCGTGATCCTCCATGACCATCAGCAAAGGCACGGCCACATGCGCGGCGATGACGATGGTCAGCCAGGCCGGCCCGTCGTCGGCGTCGAGGCCGACAAAGCTCTCGCCGCAATGCGGGCAGACGTCGCGCCGCTTGAGATAGCTGGAGAACAGCCGGCCGGCGCCACAGCTCGGGCAGTTGAGCTTCAAGCCTTTGAGCAGCGTCTTCGTCAGGGTCAAACTATCGGTCATGAGCGATCGCGGCCTAGCCCGCGCTCCAGTTCGAGAATGCGCGTCGTCGCGCGCAGCACAGTGTCGGGGTTGAGACTGATCGAATCTATGCCGAGCCGCACCAGAAACTCGGCGATCTCCGGATAGTCCGACGGCGCCTGGCCGCAGATGCCGCAGTGGCGTCCGTTGCGCCGCGCGCCTTCGACGGCGAGACGGATTATCGCCTTGACGCCTTCGTCGCGCTCGTCGAAATCGAAGGCGACGATTTCCGAATCGCGATCGACGCCGAGCGTCAGCTGGGTGAGATCGTTGGAGCCGATGGAAAACCCGTCGAAATGTTTCGAGAAGGCGTCGATCAGCATCACATTATTGGGGATTTCGCACATCACGTATATTTCCAGGCCATCCTTGCCGCGCTCCAATCCCAACTCGCGCATCAGCGCGACGACGCGTTCCGCTTCCTCGACGCGCCGGCAGAACGGAATCATCAATTTCACATTGACGAAACCCATTTCGTCGCGCACCCGCTTCATCGCCGCGCATTCGAGCGCGAAGCCTTCCGCATAGGCGGGATGGGCATAGCGCGACGCGCCGCGAAAGCCAATCATCGGATTGGCCTCGACCGGCTCGAAGGCGCGCCCGCCGAGCAGCGAAGCATATTCATTGGTCTTGAAGTCGGACATGCGGACGACGACCGGCTTCGGGTAGAAAGCGGCGGCGATGGTCGCGACGCCCTCGGACAGCCGCTGCACGAAGAATTCGCTGGGGCTGGCGTAATATTCCGTCAGCCGCTCGATCTCGGCGCGCTCCTGCGCGTCGCCAATTCTTTCGGGGTGAACGAGCGCCATCGGATGCGCCTTGATGGACTCGGCGATGATGAATTCCATGCGGGCGAGGCCGACCCCGTCATTGGGCAAGGCGGAAAGCCCGAAGGCGCTTTCGGGATTGCCGACATTCATCATCACATGCGTCACGGGTCTTGGCAGATTCGACAGATCGGTCTTCTCAATCGAGAATTCGATCTCGCCTTCATAGACCTTGCCGACATCGCCCTCCGCGCAACAGACCGAAATCATTTCGCCGGTGCGGATGACGCGCGTCGCCGCGTCCGTTCCGACAATCGCGGGAATGCCGAGTTCGCGCGCGACGATCGCCGCGTGACAGGTGCGTCCGCCGCGATTGGTGACGATGCCCGCGGCCGATTTCATCACCGTCCCCCAATCGGGCGAAGTGGTGTCGGCGACGAGAATCTCGCCGGCGACGAATTGCGACAATTCGCTCAAATGTTCGATGACTCGGGCCTTGCCGAAAGCGATCTTTGTCCCTACCGCGCGGCCTTCGACCCTGACCGGCCCGTGCTTCTCGATTCGATATTCCTCGATGAAATTGCGGTCGCGGCGCGACGCCACGGTTTCGGGACGCGCCTGCACGATATAGAGACGCCCGTCCACGCCGTCCTTGGCCCATTCCACGTCCATCGGGCGGGCGACGCCGGCCTTGGCGCTGTAATGCTCCTCGATGGCGATGGCCTGGCCGGCGAGCGTGAGGACTTCCGCGTCGGTAAGGCAGAATTTCTGCTGTTCCTTGCGGTCGGTCGGCGTGTTGCGGGTAGTGACGCGCCCGCCGTCCGAGAAAATCATCTTGATTTTCTTCCCGCCGAGCGTCCGCTTCAGCACCGCCCTTTTCCCGGCGCGGTAGGTCGGCTTGAACACATAGAATTCATCCGGGTCGACGGCGCCCTGGACCACATTCTCGCCAAGACCAAGCGCGCCGGTGATGAACACGACATCCTCGAAACCGGTCTCGGTGTCGATCGTGAAGATGACGCCGGAGGAGGCCAGATCCGAGCGCACCATCTTCATGACGCCGACGGAATTGAAGACTTTGAAATGGTCGAAGCCATTGTCGACGCGATAGCGAATCGCCCGATCGGTGAACAGGCTCGCCATGCAGTGACGCACTGCGTCGAGGACGCAGGCTTCGCCGCGAACATTGAGATAGCTCTCGTGTTGCCCGGCGAAGCTGGCGCTCGGCAGATCTTCCGCCGTCGCCGACGAGCGGACGGCGACGCTTAGTTTTGGGCCGTATTCCGCGGTCAGTTGCGCCAGCGCTTCGTGGATCTGCGTTTCAAGATCGGCGGGCAAGGCGGCCGCGTAGACGATCTCGCGCGCCCGCGCGGCGCGGCGCGCCAGATCGTCGACATCGCAGACGTTGAGCCCGTTGAGCGTCTCTCTCAACGCAGGCCAGGCTCCGGCGGCGTCGAGCGCATAGCGATAGGCCTCGGCGGTGATCGCAAAGCCATTGGGAATGGCGATGCCTTTCGGCGTGAGCTCCCGGAACATTTCGCCAAGCGAGGCGTTTTTCCCGCCGACCAGCGGAACGTCGCCGATGCCGATCTCGCGAAAGAAGCGGATGAAGCGGGGCAAGTCGGTTGGGTTCGAAGTTTGAGGCATGGCGCGATTCCGTTTGTGAGCAGGGCGGACGAGCGTCGCCGCGAACGCCTCGCCTCAAAACTTCTTCAACTCCGCGCCCTTCTTCAAGCTGAGAAGATAAGCGACGATTTTGTCGATCTGGAATTCCGCGAGCTGCGGATTCGGCATTTTTGCGCTGCGGCCGAGATTGCCATGCGGCGCGCCCAGCAGCTTTCGCAAAGACGCTTCGGAGACGTCGCCGCGCTTGAGAATCGCCGAGAAGCTCGGCGCGGGCGGCTTGAGGAGCGGCGGCGATTTTTGATCCTTGGCCACGACATGGCAGGCCGCGCAGACCTTGAGCGCGAAATCATGGCCGGAGGCGACGAGTTCGCTGGCGCTTTCCTCGGCCCGCGCGGCGGAGGCCGCGCCGCAGGCGAGCATTAAGGCGAACAAAAACGATGCTGATGTCTTCATGCGGTCCTCACTCGTAGCGCAGCGCCTGGATCGGATCGAGCCGAGCCGCTTTTCGCGCGGGATAATAGCCGAAGAATATCCCCACCGCGGCGGAGAATGCGAAGCCTATGACGATTGCGCCGAACGAAACCGGCGACGACCATTGCGAAAACAGCCCGATGATTTCCGAGATGACGATTCCCGCGACAATGCCCGCGACGCCGCCGCTGACGCTGATGAGCACGGCTTCCGCTAAAAACTGCATCAGCACATGAAAACGCTGCGCCCCGACCGCCATGCGCAGGCCGATCTCGCGCGTGCGCTCGGTGACGGAAACCAGCAGAATGTTCATGATGCCGATGCCGCCGACGAGCAGCGAGATCGAGGCGACGATGGCGAGGAGAATCGCCATCACCCGGCTGCTGCCCTCGGCCGTCTCGGCGATCTGGCTGAGATTGCGGATGTCGAAATCCTTTATGTCGGTCGGCTTGATGCGGTGGCGGCGGATCAAGATCCGCTCGATTTCGGCGATCGCCGTCAAAATCTTATCCTGTCCCGTCGCCTGCACATAGATTGAATTGACATAGCCGGTGAGGCGCGGCTGCAGATTGAACGGATTGGGCGCCGGCGGATACAGCGCCGTCAAATTGGTCGCCTGATTTGGCGAGGCGACGCCGAGCACTTTTTCCTCGCCGGTTTTGAACGGGATCATGACGAGATCGTCCTGGTCCTGCCCCCACATGCTCTGCCCCTTGGCGGTGAGCACGCCGATGATCCGCAAGGGAAAGCCCTTGATCAGCATGGTCGCGCCGATGGGGTTTTCGCCATGGGTGAAAAGCTGTTTGTAGACGGTTCGGCCGATCACCACGACGAGGGCGGCGGTCTTCTCGTCCTCCTGGGTGACGCCGCGCCCGGTCTCGATTGTCCAATTGGTGACGGGAGGATAGTTGACGGAGACCGCCTGAATATTGGTGGTCCAGTTCTGATTGCCGATCTGCACCTGGCCCATCTGACGCATCAGATAGGCGACCAGCGCGACGGTCGTCGCCTCGCGGCGGATCGCCTGCGCGTCGGCGACGGTCAATGTCGAGGCGCTGCCGAAGCCCGACCGCGCGCCGCCGGTCAGCACGGCGCCCGGCAAGACCACCGCCAGATTGGTGCCAAGGCTTTCGATCTGCTTGCGCACCGCCGCATTGGCGCCATTGCCCACAGCCACCATGGCGATCAGCGCGGCGACGCCGATGAACACGCCGAGCATGGTCAGCGCCGAGCGCAGCTTGTTGCGTCCGATTGCCTGAAGGGCGGCGGAAACGATCATCGAAGCGAAGGCGAAGGTCGAGACGCGGATCACGCCCGTTAGCGCGCGTTGCGAAGGGTGAAAAATCTGCGCGGCCGTCGATCCCTCCGCCATGCTCGCCGATCGGGCAGGCGTCGGCGCGGCGGTCGGCTTGCGCCGCTCGTCCGAAATGATCAGCCCGTCGCGCATGGTGATGACCCGGCCCGCGTATGCGGCGATATCGGCCTCATGGGTGACGACGATGATCGTCACGCCCTGGTCGCGGTTGAGCGCCACCAGCGTCTCCATGATCTCGTGCGAGGTCTTGGTGTCGAGATTGCCGGTGGGTTCGTCGGCGAACAACACGCTGGGGCCGTTGATGAGCGCTCTCGCGATGGCGACGCGCTGCTGCTGGCCGCCCGACAGCTGCGCCGGCGTGTTGTTCTCGCGGTCGGCGAGTCCCAGGAGTTTTAGCGCCGAGCGCGCCTTGTCGAGCCGGTGAAGGCCGTCCGACGACCTGTCGGAATAGAACAGCGGCAAGGCGACGTTCTCGAGCGCGCTGGTGCGGGCGAGCAGGTTGAAGCTCTGAAACACGAAGCCAAGCCGCTCGCCGCGCAGCTTCGCCAATTCCGGCTCGGCCAGCGCCGCCACATCGACGCCCTCCAGGAAGTAGTGCCCGCCCGACGGCGGGTCGAGACAGCCGAGAATCGCCATCAGCGTCGACTTTCCCGAACCGGAGGAGCCCATGATCGCGACGAACTCGCCGCGCTCCACGGCAAGATCGACGCGCCGCAGCGCGCGAACCTCCATGTCGCCGACGAGGAAAGTTCGGGTCAGGTTTCTGACGTCGATGACGAGGTCCGGCATGATCCTATTCAGTGTCCAAAGTTTCGCGCGGCGCGCGCGTCACGGCTTCGCGGTCTTCTTCACTTGCTCGCCGATGATGATCTCGTCGCCCAGATGAAGATCGCCCTTGACGACCTCGGTATAGCTGTCGTCGTCGAGCCCCGGCACGATGATCACCGGGGTCGGGCTTCCGTCGCGGAGCACCCAAACCCTGACGCCGCCCGAGCCGTCCGGAGGCGTTTGCGCGGTGGGAACGCCGACGAGGCCGCCCGGAACATAGCGCAACGCCTGATCCGGCGCGCGCAACACATCGGCGCGCTCGTCGACGACAATGCGCGTCGTCGCGGTCATTCCGGGCTTTAACGAGAGATCCTGGTTCGCCGCGGCGACGACCACGTCATAGGTGACGACGTTCTGAATGGTTTGCGGCGACTGGCGCACCTCCGTCACATTCGCATTGAACACCCGGTTCGGAAAGGATTCGACGGTGAAGGACGCCTTGTCGCCGGACTTGATCGCGCCGATGTCGCTCTCGGAGACATTGGTGTCGACCTGCATTACGGTCAGATCCGTCCCGACCAGAAACAGCGTCGGCGTCTGGAAACTCGCGGCGACGGTCTGCCCCATTTCCACGGCGCGGGTGACGATGGTGCCGTCAACCGGCGAAATAATATCGGTGTAGCCGAGATTGATTTGGGCGGCGTGCAATAGCGCTTCTTGCAGGGCTATGGTCGCCTGGTCCAGCCCGATCTGCGCCGACGCCTGGTCGAGCGCGTTTTTCGAAGCGTCCAGCACATCCTGCGAAACCGCCTTCGTCGCGGCGAGCCGCTTGTTGCGGTCGTGAGCCAGCGTCGCATAGACGAGATTGGCCTGATCCTTGACCAGCTGCGCCCGCGCGACGCCGAGATTGGCCTTATCCTGATCGACGACGACCTGATAGGGGCGCGGGTCGATCTTGGCGCAGATCTGGCCCTTCTTGACCTGCGTATTGTAGTCGCAATAGCGCGCCTGGATCACGCCCGAGACGTAAGTGCCGATTTGCACGGTGATCACCGGATTGACCGTGCCGCTGGTGGTGACGGCGCGCACCACGGGCCCGCGCGAGATTTTCTGCGTCACGTAATGCGCGCCGCTATCGCGGCCCATTGTCCAGTAAAGCGCGACGCCGGCGGCAATCAGCGCGCCGACAAACACCACGGCGGCGACGCCCAGGCCGCGGCGCGGCGCGGCGACCGGCGGCGCTTGAGGCGAAGCCTGCGGCGCTTGAGGCGACTTGGGTTCAAGCGTCAGAGATTCGGGCATGAGATGCGGCCTTCGCGCGGTCGAGACAGACGTGGTCGAGACAGTCTTGCACTTCAATGAATTTCGCTCTGAATTTCAATCGGCGCCGCCAACATCTCTCCTTTCGCTCCGCAGCCGCGGGGACAGCCTATAGGAGGAGCGCTTCATTGTCGCCTGAGCTTCGCGACTGCTGCGGCTGGCGTGGTCGGGACTATTCGGACCTTGAATAAGCGCGGCTAAGTGTCGCGCGGAAAGAACGGCGACGCGCCGACGCGCCCATGCGCTCCCGCTGCGCATATGCGGACGGGCGTCTCTCCGCGATCCGATATATTGGCGCGCAACATCCGCTGGATGCCGACAGCCCCGCGCAATAGGAGCGATCACGCCGGGCGGCGAATTATGCGCATCGGCGCAGGTAGAGGGGCGTTGAAATGCGGCAAGAATAGTTGCGCGACGCGGCGCGTCGTCACGAAGACTTGTCGCGCCCGCGATGCAAAGCTTATTTTGGGTATCGACGAACGCCAAATGAAAGCGTATTCGTATTCAACCTGACCTTTGAGGAATTCACCCATGCCAACTTCCGAATCAGAACGTTCGAAATCAATCGAATTAGCCGCCGAGATCGTGGCGGCCTTCGTCGCCAACAACTCCTTGCCGATAGGGGAATTGCCCGCCCTGATCCATTCCGTGCATGCGGCCCTGGCCGGATTTGCCGGCGGTTCCGCGAGTTTGGCGCCGCCAGTGGAGAAAAAGGAGCCGGCGGTGTCGATACGCAAATCGATCACGCCCGATTACCTTGTGTGCCTGGACGACGGCAAGAAATTCAAATCGCTGCGCCGGCACCTGGCGACGCTGGGCCTGACCCCGGACGAATACCGCGCGAAATGGGGCCTGCCGGCGGATTATCCGATGGTCGCGCCTAATTACGCGGCTCAGCGGTCGGAACTCGCAAAGCGCTCGGGGCTTGGCCAGCTTCGCAAGAACGCCGCGCCCGCCAAGAAGACCGCAGCCGCGGCCCCGCTGCGCAAGCGTGGACGACCGGCGAAGGCCAGCGCGTAATCTCCGCCTTCATTGAATTGCGAGTCGCGCAGCGGCCCGCAATTCAGTGCGGATAAAGCGGATGCTTGAGGAAAGCAGGCGGTTTGCGGCGCTCGACGTGAAGGTTTTCGAGAGCGAGCCTTCAGGTTCGCGGTTCACGCCCCCAAACGAGTGCGCCGCGCTCAGAACCGCACCGATGATTCGATCAGGCCGAAGGCGCCGGCGGCGCCGGCGAATCTCTCGCGGGCATAGCCGCCCGCCAGGGTCAGAGTAAACGCGCCGATTTGACCGAAGGTCAAATGGACGCCGGCTTTCGAAATTTTATCCTGCCAATTGCTGTTGAGCACTGCGAAAGGGCCAATATAAAGCTTGCCGTCCGGCAACATCACAAAGGAGAAGCCGTCCAGCACCGCATATCCAGGCTTTATTTCAACGAGGGACGTCTGGAACACCGGAGAATAGAAGCTTTTTGCATAAAACATTGTTTGAGGAGTCGGCGCGAAGTCCAATTGCCAGCCCGCTCTATAGCCAGCCCCGCCGCCCTGGCGCTTGTTTTCCAGCTCCGTCTTCCAAATATAGGCTTGCGCGGCGCCAACGCCGAACCACCCCTGGAGCTTGATGGCTTCGACAATGGATTGGTATCCGATCGAAACATTTCCTCCGGAGTCTCGACCGAGAATATTGTTCAATTCCTTCGTCCACAACGGGGGCGCGGATAAAGCCGCATTGGCGTCGGGCGCCGCGGGGTTCGCAAGGATGGGTTCGATAGACCGCTCTTCGCGAAAGCTGATGCGGCCGAATATTGGCGAAACGTCGAGCGGGCTGGCCGTCGCCGCCGTTTTTTTTACATCGGCGGACCAAATGCTTTGAGGAGCGCCCGCCGCGTCCGGGAAAATCTCGGCTTGCGGATCGAGGCTCTTGCGCAGCGGCGGCGGGGAGGAATCTTCGGCCGCGACAGCTTCATTGGCGAGGGCGTCGGCGTTTGCCGCGCAAGCGCCAAGCGTCAGCAGGCCGAACAGCACCCTCCGCATTGACGTTACTCGCTATGAACACGCACGCACGAAACAAATTGAGACGCCTCCATCGTGACGACGGGGCGCGATGGCGAGAACGGCGCGGCCAGAAAACGTTGGCCGGCTCTTTACAGCCGATAGCCTGGCGGTCCGACCCAAGCGCCCGTTTCCCGAGCGTCCGGATAAGTCGGCCCACCAGTGCTTCTATCCACAAGGCTACCGCAGCGACGAGGATAGCTTCCTCATTGTAAATTTTCCCGTAAACCTATCGTTGTCACAATGTCTCGGGATGGAGCTTCTTGAACGGGACTGTTTGCGGCGTCGTCCATTTCTTCGCGCTTTCCCCCGAATGCGTGCCGGGACCGGCGAAAAACTTGTCCGCGGAGAAACCTGGAGTTTGGCGAAACTACACGCCGCAAGGCCCGATCGCGACGCTGGTTTCGTCACAGTGCGGCGCTAATTGATCATTAAATCTGGCGAACGCGGCTTCCCGCGAGGCTGTTCGGCCGGACGCGGAGAGGGCGGCGCCCAGGAGGATAATCATGACCATTGGCATCACGCATCTTCAGCCCATAGTCTCCCTGATCGCCGGCGTCCTGATACTGGTCATGCCCCGGCTGCTCAATTATATCGTGGCGATCTACCTGATCGTTTCGGGCGTCATCGGGCTCGGTTTGGTGCGCTGACCCTACATCCCGCCCAGACACACATATTTGATCTCCAGATAATCATCGAGGCCGTAGCGCGAGCCCTCGCGCCCCAGCCCCGATTGCTTGATCCCGCCGAAGGGCGCGATTTCTGACGAAATCAGCGTCTCGTTAACGCCGACCATGCCGAAATCCAGCGCCTCGGCGACGCGGAAGATTCGGGGAAGGTCGCGGCTGTAAAAATAGGCGGCGAGACCGAAGGGCGTCGCATTGGCGAGACGGACCGCGTCGGTTTCGTCCTTGAACGAAACCACCGGCGCCACCGGCCCGAAAGTCTCTTCGCGAAAGATCAGCGCGTCCTCGGTCACCGCGGCGAGCACCGTGGGCTGAAAGAAGGTTCCGCCCAGCGCGTGGCGGGCGCCGCCGGTCAACAGCTTCGCGCCGCGCGAAAGCGCGTCCGCGACGTGGCGCTCGCATTTTTCGACCGCCGCCTGTTCGATCAGCGGGCCGATCACCGCGCCCTCCTCCCGGCCATTGCCGACTTTGAGGCCGGCGGCCGCCTCGGCGAGCCTCTCAGCAAACGCTTGCGCGATGCTCTCATGCGCCAGAATGCGGTTGGCGGAGACGCAGGTCTGGCCGCAATTCCTGTATTTGGTGGCGAGCGCGCCCTTGAGCGCGAGGTCGATGTCGGCGTCCTCGAACACGATGAGCGGCGCGTTGCCGCCAAGCTCCATGGAGCATTTCTGCACATTTTCCGCCGCCTGGCGCAGCAGGATTTTGCCGACCTCGGTCGAGCCGGTGAAGGTCGCCTTGCGCACGGCGGGGTTTTGCGTCAGTTCCAGCCCGACCGGCGCCGGGTCCAGCGCCGTCACCACATTGACGACTCCGGCCGGGACGCCGGCGCGCTGCGCGAGTTCGACCAGCGCCAGCGCCGAGAATGGCGTTTGCTCGGCCGGCTTCAACACCATCGTGCAGCCGGCGCCAAGCGCCGCCCCGACCTTGCGCGCGAACATGGCGGAGGGGAAATTCCACGGTGTGATCGCCGCGACGACGCCCACCGGCTGCTTGAACGTCAGCAGACGGCGATCGGCGCCGACGATCGGCAGCACGTCGCCATAGACGCGGCGGCCCTCCTCGGCGAACCAGTCGATGAAGGCGGCGCCGTAGAGGATTTCGCCGCGCGCCTCGTTGAGCGGCTTGCCTTGCTCGGCGGTGATGATTTGCGCCAGCGTTTCCTGCTCAGCCAGGATCAACTCGAACCAGCGGCGCATGATTTGCGCCCGCTCCTTGGCGGTCTTGTCGCGCCAGCGCGGCAAAGCCCGCTCGGCGGCGGCGATCGCACGGCGCGTCTCGGCGACGCCCATGTCGGGCGCATGGCCGAGCAACGCGCCGCTCGCCGGGTCATGCACGGCGAAAACCGCGCCCCCATCGGCGTCGATCCACGAACCATCAATGAAGGCCTGCTGGCGGAACAGGCTGGACTGGCGCGGATCCATCGTATCGGTTCTCCCTTCAGATTTGCGCCGATTCGCCCGCCCTGCGGGTTCGCGGCGCATTGCTCATATAAGAAAACCGCGCCGAGAAAAAACTTTATGCCCCGCTCTGGGCGGGGCGGGGCGGAATGGGGACTGGCGGGGGCGCCAAATTCCGACATAATCGCAGCGAATCATCGGGGAGCGCGCAGGGGCGCCCTTTTCCCGCACATTTCGAGGTCGATCCGTGAACGAGCATCGCTTTGCGTTTCCCATCTCACGCCGCCGCGCCTTGCAGACGGGCGCCGCCGGGCTGGCGCTTCTATCCGCGCCGCGACGACTCATAGCCGCGCCGCAGGCGGGAGAGACCGAGAGCCACGGCCTTTCGACCTTTGGCGAGTTGAACGAGAAGCCCGACTTCAAACATTACGCCTATGTCAATCCGAACGCGCCCAAAGGCGGAACACTGACGCTATCGCCGCCCTCGCCAACCTTCGACACACTGAACGCCTACGTTTTACGCGGGAGTCCCGCCATGGGTCTGCCGCTGACCTTCGACAGTCTGATGACGCAAAGCCTTGACGAGCGCGACGCGCTTTACGGCCTTGTGGCCAAATCCGTGCGCATCTCGCCGGATCGGCTGACCTATCGTTTCTTGCTGCGTCCCGAGGCGCGCTTTCACGACGGCTCCAAACTCACCGCGCATGACGCGGCCTTTTCGCTCAACATTTTGCGCTCCAAGGGGCATCCCGTCATTGCGCAACTGCTGCGCGACCTGACAAGCGCCGAGGCCGAGGCAGATGATATTCTGGTCGTGCGTTTCGCGCCGGAGCGCACGCGCGACCTGCCCATCACCGTCGCGGGCCAGCCGATCTTCTCGAAAGCCTATTACGGGAATCACGATTTCGAGCAGACGACCCTGGAGCCGCCTCTCGGCTCCGGCGCTTACAAGATCGGCTCGTTCGAGCAGGGACGCTTTATCGCCTATCAGCGTGTCGCCGACTATTGGGCCAAGGATCTTCCGGTCAACGTCGGCGTCTCCAACTTCGATGTCATCCGTTTCGAATATTTCGGCGACAGCCAGGTGGCCTTTGAAGCTTTTAAGGCGGGGGCCTTCACCGAACGCGAGGAGAACATCGCCCGCGTCTGGGCGACGGGTTACGATTTCCCCGCCTTCAAGGACGGCCGCGTCAAGCGCTTCGAAATTCCCAACGCCAATATCCCGGGCATACAGGGCTGGGTCTTTAATACGCGGCGCAAAGTCTTCGCCGATCCGCGCGTTCGCGAGGCGATCGGCTATTGCTTCGATTACCAGTGGACGAGCCGCAATCTGATGTACGACGCCTATAAGCGCGTCACCTCCTATTTCGAGAATTCTCCGCTCGCGGCGACGGGCCTGCCGAGCGAAGCCGAGAAGGCGCTGCTCGAACCGTTCCGCGACAAATTGCCGGACGCGGTTTTCGGCGGGCCTGTTTCGCCGCCAATCTCCGACGGTTCGGGCCAGGACCGCACGCTGTTGAAGCACGCCGCGGAGCTTTTCGCGGCGGCCGGCTGCCAGCGCAAAGACAATGCGCTCTTGCTGCCTGACGGCAAACCGCTCGAATTCGAATTTTTGGATAACTCCAGTCTGTTCGAGCGCCACACGCAGCCCTTCATCAAGAATCTGAAGCTGCTGGGCGTCACCGCGCGGCAGCGAGTCGTCGACGCGGCGCAATTCAAGCAGCGGCTCGACAGTTTCGATTTCGACGTCGTCGTCGACAATTTGGTGATGAGCTGGTCGCCGGGCGAGGAGCTTCGCGCTTATTTCAGTTCGCGGGTCGCCCATGTCGACGCTTCGCGCAACTTCCCGGGCGTCGCCGATCCCGTCGCCGACGCGCTGATCGAAAAGGCGCTCGTTGCTACGACGCGCGAAGAGCTGGTCACAATCTGCCGCGCGCTCGACCGCGTGCTGCGCGCGGGCCACTACTGGGTTCCGCATTGGTACAATCCAGTGCATCGCATCGTTCATTGGGATCTGTTCGGTCGTCCGGAACGCCCGCCGCATTTCGATCCCGGCGTCGCCTCGACCTGGTGGTGGGACGAGGAAAAGGCGCGCAAGATCAACTTCACGGGGCGCTGAAACAATGGGAGCCTATATCGCGCGACGCTTGCTGCTGATGATCCCGACCATCCTTGGCATCATGTTTATTTCCTTCGTCATCGTGCAATTCGCGCCGGGCGGTCCGGTGGAGCGCATCATCGCGCAGCTGCAAGGCTACGACACGGGCGCCACCGGGCGCTTTTCCGGCGGCGGCAGCGAAGTCGGGCAAAGCTCCTCGTCTCAAATGGCGGCCGGCGGCGGCGAGACCTCGACAAAATATCGCGGGGCGCAAGGGCTCGATCCGAAATTCATCGCCGAACTCGAAAAGCAGTTCGGCTTCGACAAGCCGGCCTGGGAGCGTTTTCTTCTGATGGTGAAGAACTACGCGATGTTCGATTTCGGCCGCAGCTATTTTCGCGACGAGAGCGTGTTGAAGCTGATCGGCGAAAAACTCCCGGTCTCGATGTCGCTCGGGCTCTGGATGACGCTGATCTCATACTCCATTTCGATACCGCTCGGCATCGCCAAGGCGGTGCGCGAGGGAACCCGCTTCGACGCCTGGACATCCAATCTCATCATCGTCGGCTATGCGATCCCGAGCTTCTTGTTTGCGATGCTGCTCATCGTACTGTTTTCCGGCGGCTCGTTCTGGCAAATCTTTCCGTTGCGCGGCCTCACCTCCGATAATTTCAATCAGCTCTCGCTGCTGGGAAAGGTGGGCGATTATCTGTGGCACATCGCGTTGCCGGTGTTCTCGATGACGCTGGGCGCCTTCGCCACCCAGACCTTTTTGACCAAAAACTCCTTCCTCGACGAAATACGCAAGCAATATGTGCAGACGGCGCGCATGAAGGGCCTCACCGAAAACCGCGTGCTTTACGGCCATGTGTTCCGCAACGCGATGCTGATCGTCATCGCCGGCTTTCCCGGCGCCTTCGTCCACGCTTTTCTCACCGGCTCGGTGTTGATCGAAACGATTTTCTCGCTCGACGGCCTCGGTTATCTCTCCTTCGAGTCCATCGTCAACCGCGACTACCCCGTGGTCTTCGCCAATCTATATATTTTCGCGCTGCTCGGACTCGTCGTCAATCTGATCTCCGATCTCACCTACACCTGGATCGATCCGCGCATCGATTTCGAAACGCGCGAGGTTTAGACAATGGACGCTTCGATCGCCAAGGCTCCGAAGATCCTGCTCTCCGGCTTCCTGCGCCTCACGCCGCTCGACCGGCGCCGGCTCGACAATTTCAAGGCCAACGGTCGCGGTTATTGGGCGTTCTGGCTGTTCATGCTGCTGTTCCTGCTGTCGCTCGGCTCCGAATTTATCGCCAACGACCGGCCCATTCTGGCCTACTATAAGGGTGAGCTGCTTTCTCCCGCCTTTGTCACCTATCCGGAAGAAAAATTCGGCGGCTTCCTCGCGCGCACCGACTATCGCGATCCGACCATCGCCAGGGAAATCGAGGCGCATGGCTGGATGTTGTGGCCGCCGATCCGTTATTCCTACGACACGCATAATCTCGATTTGCCAATGCCGGCGCCCTCAAAGCCGACATGGATGTTGAGCAAGGAGCAATGCGAGGCCGCGGCGGCGAAGAAAATCGCGCCGGGCGAACCCAATCGCGGCTGCGCCGACATCGAATGGAACTGGCTCGGCACCGACGATCAGGGTCGCGACGTCGTTGCGCGCCTGCTCTACGGCTTCCGCCTTTCCGTGCTGTTCGGACTGATCCTCGCGAGCGTGTCGTCGGCGATCGGCGTCGCGGCGGGGGCCATTCAGGGCTATTTCGGCGGCAGAGTCGATCTCGTGCTTCAGCGCGTCATCGAAATCTGGTCGTCGCTGCCGCAGCTCTATCTGCTGATCATCATCTCGTCGTTTCTGACGCCCGGTTTCTTTATCCTGCTGGGGATTTTGCTGCTGTTTTCATGGGTGTCGCTGGTGCATGTGGTGCGCGCGGAATTCCTCCGCGCCCGCAACTTCGAATATGTGAACGCCGCGCGCGCGCTGGGCCTCTCCGACGCCAAGATCATCCTGCGGCATCTTCTGCCCAACGCGACGGTCGCGACGCTGACCTTCCTGCCGTTCATTCTCAACTCGTCGATCACGACGCTGACGTCGCTGGATTTTCTGGGCTTCGGCCTGCCGCCCGGCTCGCCGTCGCTGGGCGAATTGCTGTTGCAGGGCAAATCCAACTTGCAGGCGCCCTGGCTTGGATTGACCGGCTTCGCCATCATCGCGTTGATGCTGTCGCTGCTGGTGTTCATCGGCGAAGCGGTGCGCGACGCCTTCGATCCAAGGAAGACTTTCCGATAATGGCGAAGGACTCTATGACCGCTCCCCTGCTCGACATTCGCGACCTCTCCATCTCCTTCATGCAAGGCGGCAAGGAGACGCTGGCGGTCGACCGCGTCTCGCTGTCGCTCGAAAAGGGCAGGACGCTGGCGCTGGTCGGCGAGTCGGGCTCCGGCAAATCCATCACCGCGCTGTCGATCGTGCGGCTGCTGCCGCCTTCGGCGCATCATCCGTCGGGAAGCATAAATTTTGCCGGCGACGACGTGCTGAAGATGGACGACGCGGCGCTGCGGGGCATTCGCGGCGCGCGGATCACCATGGTGTTCCAGGAGCCGATGACCTCGCTCAATCCGCTGCATAGCATCGAGCGGCAGATCGGCGAGATTCTGGAGCTGCACGGCATGCGCTCGCGCGAGGCGCGGCGCGCCCGCATCATCGAACTTTTGGGCGAGGTCGGCATTCCCAATCCGAGCCAGCGTCTCGACGCCTATCCCCACCAGCTCTCGGGCGGACAGCGTCAGCGCGTGATGATCGCCATGGCGCTCGCCAACAAGCCGGATCTCCTCATCGCCGACGAGCCCACCACCGCGCTCGACGTCACCGTGCAGGCGCAAATCCTTGCGCTGCTGGACCGTTTGCGCAAGACCTACGGCATGGCGATGCTGTTCATCACCCATGATCTCGGCCTTGTGCGGCGCATCGCCGACGATGTTTGCGTGATGCAGAACGGCAAGATCGTCGAAGCCGGCCCCGTGCAGAGCCTGTTCGCGGCGCCCAAGCATCCCTATACGCGGGCGCTGCTCGCCGCGGAGCCTTCGGGCGCGGCCAATCCGGCGCGGGATGACGCGCCGGTCATTCTTTCGACGAAAGAGTTGCGCGTGTGGTTTCCGATCCGCAGGGGCTTTTTGCGCCGCGTCGTCGATCATGTGAAGGCGGTGGACGGCGTCTCGCTAACCCTGCGCGAGGGCGAGACGGTAGGCGTCGTCGGCGAGTCGGGTTCCGGCAAGACGACGCTGGGCCTCGCGCTGCTGCGGTTGATCCGCTCCGAGGGACCGATCGTCTATGTGGGCCAGCGCATCGACAATAAGACCGCCAATGAGATGCGCCCGCTGCGGCGCGATATGCAGGTGGTGTTTCAAGACCCGTTCGGCTCGCTGTCTCCGCGCATGTCGGTCGCCGAGATCGTCGCGGAAGGGTTGTCCATTCATCGGCCCGGCCTGTCGCTGAACGAGCGGCGCGAGATCGTCGCCGGCGCGCTGAAGGAGACCGGCCTCGATCCGGCGACGATGGATCGCTATCCGCATGAATTTTCCGGCGGCCAGCGCCAGCGCATCTCTATCGCCCGCGCCATTGTGCTGGCGCCCAAGCTCATCGTGCTGGACGAGCCCACCTCCGCGCTCGACATGTCGGTGCAGGCGCAAATCGTCGATCTGCTGCGCGATCTGCAGGCCCGCCGCCAGCTCGCCTATGTGTTCATCAGCCACGATCTGAAGGTCGTGAAGGCCCTTGCGGCGCATGTGATCGTCATGCGCGACGGCAAGGTTGTCGAAGCGGGGCCGGCGGCGCGGATTTTCGACGCGCCGAGCGACGACTACACCAAGGCGCTGTTCGCGGCGGCGTTCCGGGTCGAAGCCGTGACGTAGCGGTTTGCGTCGCTCAAATCGAAAGCTTTCAAAAGCGAGCCTGAAGCGGCTCGCATTTTGGGCTCCCGCGCCTCTCAGCTCGCGGCGCGGCGCAGGCGGTCGCGGATCGCCTCGCCGAGGCCGTGCGAAGGGATCGGCGCAACGGCGACGCGCGTTGCGCCGCGCGCGTCAAGTTCGCGCAGATAAGCAAAAAGATTGGCCGCTGCCTCGATAAGATCGCCGCTCGGCGACAGATCGAGAATCATTCCTTCGCCGGCGAGCGCGCCGCCAAAATCCAGCCCCGCCTCGCCCGGCTCCAGCGTCCGCGCGTCGAGCCGCAGACGGGCGCGCGGCGCATAATGCGCCGATGTCATGCCGGGCGCGACGATACCGACCTGCGCCTCTGCGAGCTTCGTCCCCAAAACCGCTTCGATCGCCTCGCGCGCGATGGCGCCGGGACGCAGCAGCGCGGGCGTCTCGCCAAGGAACGACACGATCGTCGACTCGAGCCCCGCCTGCGCGCGCCCGCCGTCGAGAATGAGGTCGATGCGCCCGGCGAGGTCCTCCGCGACATGCGCCGCGGTGACCGGGCTGACATGGCCGGAAACATTGGCCGAGGGCGCCGCCAGCGGCCCGCCGAAAGCCCGCAGCAGCGCCAGCGCGGCCGGGTGCGAGGGGATGCGCAGCGCGACGCTCGAAAGTCCGGCGCGCGCCAGTTCGCAGACGCGGCCTTGCGGAGCGGCGGGCGCGACAAGCGTCAGCGGTCCCGGCCAAAACGCCTCGGCGAGCCGCAGCGCCGGCGCGCCAAGCCGCGCCTCGCGCCGAGCCGCCGAAAGATCGGCGACATGGGCGATCAGCGGATTGAAGCTCGGGCGGCCCTTGGCCGCGTAGATTCTGGCGACCGCGCGCGGCGAGGCAGCGTCGGCGCCAAGGCCGTAGACGGTTTCGGTCGGGAAGGCGACCAGCCCCCCCGCCCGCAAAATCTCTACCGCGCGCATCAGCGACGCGTCGTCGACGCCAAGGCGCAGCGTCGCTTGCGGCTCGCTCATTTGGGCGCGCCGCGATAGGGCGGCGGCGGAATGGCGATATGCGCTTCGCGCAGCGCCTTGGACCAGCGTTCGCGCAGATCGCGGAAATAGGCGTCGCTCGAATCGATGCGCGTCGCCACTTCGGTTTGCAGCGCGTCGCGGCGCATCAGCGCGATGTCGATGGGCAGCCCGACCGAAAGATTGGAGCGGATCGTCGAATCCATCGAGATCAGCCCGATCTTCAACGCGTCGTAAATATCGGTGTCATAGGTGATGGCGCGATCGAGAATAGGCTTGCCGTATTTATGCTCGCCGATTTGCAGATAGGGCGTGTCGGGCGTGCATTCGATGGCGTTGCCGGCGGTGTAGATCATGAACAGCCGCGGCGGGGCGGCGCCGACCTGTCCGCCGAACAGCAGCGACACGTCGAAGCTGACTCCGGTCTCCGTTACGGCGTCGCCCATCAAGGACAGCGAACGCCGCACCGCGCGCCCGACGAGATGCGCCGCCGCCAACATGGACTGCGCGTCTTCCAGCCGTTCGACATGGCCGGTGGCGGGGTCTTCCAGCCCTTCGACGAGGAGGTTGACAGCTCCCTGCGAGACCGAGAGATTGCCTGAGGACGCCAGCATCAGCACATGGCGGCCCGGCTTTTCGAACAATTGCAGTTTGCGGAAGGTCGAAATATTGTCGAGCCCCGCATTGGTGCGGGTGTCCGCGATCATGACGAGCCCCTCCCGCACCAGAATGCCGCAACAATAGGTCATCGCCTCCCCCTTTCGCGCGGCGGGTCGGTCCGCGCTGGCGGATCGTTTATAAGGGTTGGGCCGGCCCCCACAAGCCGGCGCCCGCCGGGAGAGGCTCGCGTCGCAGATTCTGTGAGGGCGAGCGAGGCTGTTGCGGCGTGCGGCCTTTGCGGTGTAGGAAAACAACTTCCCTGCCCGCACGCGCGGCGGCTGGGCCGGTAGCTCAATGGTTAGAGCCGACCGCTCATAACGGTCTGGTTGGGGGTTCGAGTCCCTCCCGGCCTACCAGGGGTTTAGAAAACAATATCATAGCGTTGCACGGTCGAGCGCTTCGACCCTGGCGCAAGGCGTCGGGCAAAACCCAACGCTTCACCCAACGATATGCGGCTTTTCGCTCGCGCAAAATCGTGGCGGCGGCGCCATGAGCCATTTCGCGACCAACTGGGCGATCCAGCAACGCGGGCTCGACGCGGCGACCAAGGTTCTCCTTTGGCACCTTGCCGATTGTCACAACCCGGCGCAGGGCTGCTTCCCGACGCAAGCCTATCTGGTCGACCGCAGCGAGCTTTCGCGCGCGACCGTCAACCGGCATCTCGCGATCCTTGAGCAACGCGGACTGATTCTACGCGAGCGGTGTTTCGACGCCGACAAGCAGCGCCAGTTGCCGACCCGTTACTATCTCGCCTGCGAGACGGATTTCGAAACCCATCGCGAACGGCTCGCCAGTGCGCCCCGGCGCGGCGTGAAGCCGTGTCGCAATTCTGGACACGGAGCCGAGTCTCAAAAATCGGCCGAGCCGTGTCTCAAATCCGAAGAAAGCCGTGTCTCAGATTGCGACTCTAACCCTGTAATAGAACCTGTAAGGGAACCACCTGCGGGCGCGCGAGCGCGCGGGGGGACGGATTTTTCCGAGCTTTGGCGAGATTGGCCCGAAGCCGAGCGTCCAAGAAATCGCGATGTGGCGGAACGCCTCTTCGGCCGGCTGTCCCCGGACGAGCGGCGATCGGCGATCGAATTCGCCTCGGCTTTTCGCTCATTACGCGCAGGCCAGGGCGCCGTGGCGCTGATGATCCCGTACCTCCGCGAAAAATCGTTTGTAGATTTCGTCGGCGCGCCGGAGATCGACCGCGAGGGCTATTTCGTGATCCGGCCCGAACGAGAGGAGTGGGCGGCGTGGATCGCCAGCTACCGCATCCGCTACAGCGAAAAAATCCTTTCCGGCATGATCGAGCGCGGCTTCATGCTGACGCGCTCGCGATGGCCGGAAGATGGCGGCGGCGCCCGCAACGACGGTTCGAAGCGGGAATCGCCGCGTTCCGGCCTACCGACCCGACTCTGGCGCCATGCGCCGTCCATGGCGAAGGGAGCTCAGGATGCGCAGTGATTTTCATCGCCATCGACGCGGCGCCCAATCTCATCGAATGAAACGCGGCACGCTTTGTCTCCTGTCCCGGCGACCATACGGCAGGCGCGCTTTTCAATGTCCATCCTTCCGGGTCCGGCGCGGGCTTTGACCGAGTGCGGAGCTAGAGCCGGTTTGCGATGTGTGCGCGGCGGCGCAACAATCGGCTAGTGAGATGCCCCTGGCTTTCAATTCGGGGGTGCGATCGGAGTCGGCCTCGACAAAAGACTTGGCCGAGCCAGGGGCTCCCCGCTCGCCCTCGTTCCTTCCCTGCCTATATCCGGTTAGGACCGACAGCCTCAATATATAGATTGGCCAGACGCATCATCCGACGGCAGCCATGTGCCATAAGCAGACACTCGCAATGGGCGTCATCGTCAACTCATTTGCCCAAGTCGCGTGGCGTCCGCGTGATGTCACAAGTCAAAAGCGCGGTCAGGATCAGGTGCATGGCGACCACCGGCCACAGAAGGACGCCGGTCAACCCGTCCGCGAAACCGAGGTAGGCAAGATACAGCGCGACCGATGCGCTGTAGATCAACATGCCGACGCGCGGCGGCCCCGGCCAGCAGGCGACGCCAAGGCCAAACAGGGCGATGCCGGCGACGCGCGCGACGGGCAACGCGACGCCGGTAAGCGCCTCGCCCAACAACAACCGCCCGACGAGCGAGGGAACGATCAGCAACGCCAAGCCGGTCCCCGCTTCCGCGACAGCGGCGAAGGTCAACGCCCATTTCATGGTGTAGCGCCGACTTGTCTTTCGCGGACGCAACCCGGCGCGCGTGACTGAAAGCAGCTATCGGCGCTCCGCACGTTTGGTCCCTCCTACCGTTGGGGCGACGGTCCTGACGGATCATCCGCCCCCGCGTCTGGACTCCGCTCCGGCGCGAAGGGTTCGAGTTTGAAGGTCAGCTTGTCGATCTTGCCGGTGAACTTGAACGGCACATCGTAGCGATATTCGATCAGCGCCAGCGGGGTGCGCGTGTCCTGACCGATGTCGAAGGTTTCGTCCTCCGGGAACGTGATCGGGGTGGTGTGGTCCATGGAATTCCTGGCTGCTTCCTTGCCATCCACGGAGAGCACGCCCGTGCCTCCCTTGCCCAAGCCCGGACCATCGGACTTGAAGTCGAAGACGATGGTGTGCTTGCCGCCTGTCAACGTTGGACCTTCCCACGCCGTGCGCTTGAGGTCGAGCAGGTTATAGAGGAACACCACCTTACCCTGGCCGAATCCCAATTCGCCCTTGCTCAGAAACAAACCATAGCCGCCAAAGCGCCCGCCTTCGGTGACGATCATGCCTTCCGCGCCGCCCTCGGGAATGTCGACCTCGGCCGTGATGGTGTAGGACTTGTCCAAGATGTCCGGGGCGGCGCTGGCCGGAACGCCGGTCAGTTCGCCCGAATATGTGAAGACCGTCCGTCCCGCCGTGAGGCTCGGACGCGGCGTATTCCAGCGTGCGAGCGTCGTATTGTCGAGCGGCAGCACGTTGTGCTTCTTCGCCTCCAAATAGAAGAGGGCCTGCATCTGCTTGACCTTCTCCGGCATCTTGGCGGCCAGATCATTGAACTCGGTAGGGTCCTCTTTGACGTTATAAAGTTCCCAATTGTAACCGCTGATCACGTCGGGCGGCGACTTGGTGCTCAGTTCCCACGGCAGACTCACCGGCGTCGTGGCCGCCACCCACCCGTCGCGATAGATGGCGCGATTGCCGAGCATCTCGAAGTATTGCGTCGTGCGCCGCGTCGGGGCGTTGGCGTTCGCCTTGTCCCACGTATACATCATGCTTATCCCCTCCATGGGGATTTGCTTGACGCCATTGATCATTTGGGGCTGAGGAATCCCGGTCGCTTCGAGGATGGTCGGGGCGATGTCGATGACGTGATGGAACTGGTGGCGAATGCCGCCGAGGTCCTTGATGTGGCCGGGCCAGGACATGGCCATCCCCTGGGCCGTCCCGCCGAAGTGCGACGGCACCTGCTTCATCCATTTGAATGGCGTGTCCATCGCCCACGCCCAAGGCGCGGCGAAGTGCGGGAACGTCCGATCCGACCCCCAGAATTCATACCAGAGAAACTGATCCTTGACGGGCACGGCAACGCCATTGAAGGTCGTGAACTCGTTCGGCGTGCCGTTGAGCATGCCTTCGGCGCTCGCGCCGTTGTCGCCGCTGATGTAGATGATCAGGGTGTTGTCGAGTTCGCCGAGGTCTTCGACGGCCTGGATGACCCGACCGATCTCATGGTCGGTATATGCGAGATAAGCCCCATAGATATCGGCTTGCTTGGTGAAGAGCTTCTTCTGCTCCCAATCGAGGGAATCCCACAGCGGCAGTTCTTTCGGCCACGGCGTCAGCTTGGCATAGTCGGGCATGACGCCTAATCGCTTCTGGTTGGCGAAAATCGTCTCCCGCAGCTTGTTCCATCCGTCATCGAACAAGTGCATATCGCCGATCTTCTTGATCCACTCCGGCGTTGGATGATGAGGCGCGTGCGTGCCACCGGGCACGTAATAGACCAAGAACGGTTTTTCGGGCGCGATCTCCTTGAGCTGCTTCATATATTGGATGGCCTCGTCGGCCATGGCCGTGGTCAGGTTCCAGCCGGGATTGTTGAGGAACGGATAGATGGCCGTCGTGTTGCGAAACAGGTTCGGTTGCCACTGGCTGGCGTCGCCGCCGACAAAGCCGTAGAAATAATCGAAACCCATGCCGTTCGGCCATTGATTGAACGGCCCGGCTTGGCTCGACTGGTAAAAGGGCGTGTTGTGGTCCTTGCCGAACCACGAGGTTGCGTAGCCATTCTCTTTCAGAATTGTGCCGATCGTGCCTTTCTCAATCGGGATTATGGAGTCGTAACCGGGGAATCCCGTCGCGATTTCGCCCACCACCCCGAAGCCAACCGAGTGATGGTTGCGTCCCGTGATAATCGCCGCCCGCGTCGGCGAGCAGAGCGAAGTGGAGTGGAAATTGGTGTAGCGCAGCCCCTGCGCGGCGATACGGTCGAGCGCCGGCGTGGGAATCATGCCGCCAAAAGTGGACGGCGCCGCGAAGCCGACATCGTCAGTCATAATGAGCAAGACGTTGGGCGCGCCCTTCGGCGGCACGACGCGCGGGGGCCACCACGGCTTCGACTCCGTGGCCTTCTCCTTGATCACCCCGCCGAATTTCGGATCAGGCGGCGGAAGCTGCTTTCCGGTGATCGTCGTGGTGGCGCTGGGCGAACCAGGGACGCCCGTGACCTGCTGAGCCAATGCCGAGACGCAACCAATGGCGAGAAGACCAGCGCCCGCAACCATGCCGAGACCGATTTTCATAATGGTAAGCTCCCCTGGCCTTAGAATTGACCCGCGCACTTTGATGGCGGAGTGTCCGCGCTTAGTGAACCCAACGTGACGCAATCGCGCGGCCTAGACAAGCTCGAGATGCTTTAGCGGCCGAGGTATATTTATGAACAGCAGCCGCGGGATGTCCGCATGGGGTCACGTACGGCCAATCACGTGATGTCGGTACGGCCCACCGACCGCACTATATGTGGTGGGTGTGTGTCCTCAGCGGATAGGCACGGTTCATTCTTGAAACTCTCTCCATTTCTCCGCTGCGTCGTCTTCTCCGCTCGGGCTCACGGGCCTTTGAGTTCCCGCGCTATTCGGTGAACTATTCAGCATGCGACTATGGCGACTACTCGCCTTCCTATAAGGGTTGGCTAAGGGCGAGCATTCGGCCGGAACTCGGAAAACCGAGCCAAGCCCTTATAGGACCCGAGCGAAACCCGAGCAGCATGCCGAGCGAAAACCCGAATGGAAACCCGAATGGAAACCCGAGCGGATGACCAAAAATAGCAAAGGCACAGTGTAAGTAATTTGCGATCTGACAAGATACTGGTTTGTTATGTATGCCTCTGAATGAGGCGCTTCGGCGTTGCCGCGAGCGCAGGGCAGTCCTTTGCCCTGCCGTTTCAGCGAGAGCCCCGACGTGGCGCAGAAGCGAGCCCCGACAAGCGCAAATGTCGGTTGCTGGCGAGCCTGTTGGTCCGGCGTCAACAGACACCCGCCGCCCTCGGCAGAATCCTATGAAATGACGGTCCGAAAAGGGTTGGTGATCCGCAATTGCTCTCGAACGAGCAGGCCATGTTGCATGTCCTCCGAGACCAACGCGTCACAGTCTGCGAGCAGCGCCGCCGCGACGATCATGCTGTCGTAAGTCGAAAACCCGTAGGTTTCCGCCAGAGCCATGCCAGTGTCGTGCGTTTCCACCGTCAGCGGCACCACATTCATCAGCCGGAGTATGAGCCCCAGAAAATCGTTGGTTTCCCGCCAATCCATCCGCATTTTGCGGCGGGCGACATTGGCGATTTCGTTCAGAACCTGCACGCTTATCGTGCCGCCGCCCGCTATTGACCGCTCCGCCGCATTCGCTTTCGCGGCGTCGTCGGAGGCCAGATAGAGCAATATGTTGCTGTCGAAAAAGCTACCGGGCATTGGCCTCGTCCCGGTCGAAACGGAAGCCGGGCGGCAGGCGACCGCGAAAGGCCCGCAAGCGCTTCACAACCTCTTCGCGGTCGGGCGCCCGCGCAATGTCGAACGCGCGGCGACCGGCGATGTTGATTTCGATCTCCTCGCCTTCTTTCAGTTCGAGCGCCTCGATCACGGCGGCAGGCAGGCGAACCGCGAGGCTGTTGCCCCATTTGGCGACGCGCATGAATGGCTCCTTTGATATACAGAGTGACAAATGTATAGGGCCCGACTCCCTGGCGTCAATCATCCGTTTGGGGAGCTTCGCCAGCAATCCGACCGCAAAACCATAGCGGACTCCCGATACGCGCCAGAGACGGCAGCGATACGCAGGCCAACATGACCGCCAATGGGAAGCCGAGCACGAAGCCTAGCAGGAAGCGTAGTGACAAGCGGAATAGGAAGCCGAGCAGGAACCCGAATATGGACCGAACACGAATCGGAATACGAAACCGAATACGAAACCGAATACGAAACGGAATAGCCGTCGAGTAGAAGGGCGAAGCGAGCAGTCTGGTTTTTTCGAAATGACAAGATACCGGTTTTATGAGTATCAAATATTTTGATGCACGCAGCCGCTCCGGCGAGCGTGCGCGGCACATCCGCCGGTCGGTCCACTTCAAGCATAAACCGAGCCCGTCATCAGCAAGGCCGAGGTCGTTAAGCGTCAGCGAGCTGTTGAAACCTGAGCCACCGCGTTTGGTAAATTGCGCTCCGCGCGAGGACGCGGACGGCCAAGATTTTAATTGCAAAATATATCTATATAGGTATAAAATGGCATGAAGAGCGCTCCAACGATCAAGCCGCTGATTTGGGTTGGCGGCAGCAAGAAAGACCTCTTGGAAATGCCAGAGGAAGTGCAGGACGTTTTCGGTTTTGCGCTTCACGAGGCGCAGGTCGGCAAAAAACACGATCAGGCGAAGCCGATAAAGGGCTTTGGTTCGGCAGGCGTCCTGGAGATCGTGGAGGATTGGCGCGGCGACACCTACCGTGCCGTCTACACCGTGAAATTGGGGGCCAGCATCTATGTGCTGCATTGCTTCCAGAAAAAGTCAACGAAGGGCATAGCGACGCCAAAGCCCGACCTCGAAAAAATTCAGACGCGGCTGAAGGCCGCCGAGGCCCACTCGAAAGGAATGCTCCCATGATCGAGATCGAAACGGGCAGCGCCAATGTCTATGCCGATCTTGGCCGCGCCGACGCCGACGAAATGCTGGTCAAGGCGCAACTCGCCTCAAAGATCGGCGACATCATCAAGCGCCGCAAGCTGACCCAGGCACAGGCCTCCGAGATTCTCGGCATCCCTCAACCAAAGCTGTCCGGCCTGTTGCGCGGCCAGTTTCGGGGCGTCAGCGAGGCGAAAATGATGGACTGTCTGGCGAAGCTTGGCCGGGACATTCGTATTGTTGTCGGCCCCGCGCGGCGCGCGTCGGGCGAAGGGACCGTGAAGGTGGTGTTCGGTTAGGCAGCCTCAACTACTGATCTTCTAAACCATGAGCGCTGGACGCAGCGTCCTCGATTGTTTCTTGCGGAAATTTCTCTCAGGACGCACATCGAACTCATAAGGGCGGGAGGCGGCTGGCTCTCGATAGTGAGATCCGCATTCTCCACATATTGTGGTGCGGTTTGGAAGCGTTTTGCAGCTTTGGCACGGCTCGGGATTGCGATTTGCTTCTTCCTTTATTTCAGCATCGAAAAATGCATTAATATCGTTGACTTCGAGCTTTGCCGGGGTAGCCGATTGATCAATCCTTTAAGCTTCTGGGGCAAGGCCTCGCCCGAAAGCGGCGAGACGCCACTGTTTCATCCTTTGGTCTTTCATGCGCTGGATGTCGCGGCTTCGTTCGAAGCGCTGTTGGCGATTGATAATTGCGCCGGCTCCAAATTGGAGGCCGCCTTCGCCGCCCCGATCGCAAGTATCATTCCTGCTTTGGCGGCGCTGACGGCATTGCATGACATCGGCAAGACCGCCAAAAAATTTCAAGCCAAGAGTGAAGCCGCTTGGCCGGATATGCTTGGTCCCTGGCCCGGAGAGCCGCCCCGTTACGACCATGCGGCGGGAAGCTCCGATCTGTTGCTCGGCCGAATCCAGGATGTCAGCGCGCCGCTGTTCGAGGATGCGGACATCGATGCAAAGACGGCACTGCTCACGCCGATCGCCTTTCACCACGGCAAGCCATGCGACCGGACCGGTCAGCCGAGTACGATCGACCAGAGGGACGTGGAAAATGCGCGGCTCGTCGCGCGGGAAATCCTCTCTGTTTTCGACGCGCCGCCGTTGCCGCCGATCGAGCAGGAGGACGCCCAGCGGCTGAGCTGGTTGCTTTCTGGGCTCGTTTCGCTCGCCGACTGGATCGGCTCATCGACGCGGTTTTTTCCGTATCGAAAGCCGGATGCTTTTACGACCCGGGACTATTGGTCCTATGCGCGCCAAAGAGCGCGTAACGCGGTGAAAGAACTGCGACTCAGGACGGCAGCTGTCGAAGTCAATGTCGGCTTTTCCTCGCTGTTCGCGGCGCAGTGGACGCCTAGCGCGGCGCAGGCGCATTGCGCGGCGCTTCCGCTGACTGATGGGCCGATGCTTGTTTTCATCGAGGATATCACCGGTTCGGGCAAGACGGAGTCCGCGCTGCTTCTGGCGCAGCGCATGATGCAGGCCGGCAAGGGGCGCGGACTGCTCGTCGCGCTGCCGACCATGGCGACCGCCAACGCCATGTATCGGCGCATGGCGGACTGTTACCTCCGCATGTTCGCAGCTGGCGAAACTCCTTCGCTGGCGCTGGCGCATGGACGTGCCAAACTGCACGAAGGATTCCGCGCCTCGATCCTCCCCAATGACGGCGCGGGTCAGTCGGGCGCCGTCGGCGAGATCGAAACAGTCTCCGCTGGCTGCTCGGCCTTTTTTGCCGATGACCGGCGCAAGGCGCTGCTCGCCGATATCGGCGTCGGCACGATCGATCAGGCGCTGCTCGGCGTGCTGCCGACAAAATACGCCACGTTGCGCCTATATGGGTTGAGCGGCAAAGTGCTGATTATCGACGAGGCGCACGCTTACGATTCCTACGTATCGCGCGAGGTGGAGCGACTGCTCACCTTTCACGCCGGGCTCGGCGGTTCGGCGATCGTTCTCTCCGCCACTTTGCCGCGCCGTATGAAGGAGGCCTACGCCCGCGCCTTTCGCGGCGGCGCCTATCGCGACGCGGCGCGCCTTGACAGCGAGGCGTATCCGCTGGTCACTTCGGTTCCCTACCGCGGCGTGATCGTCGAAACGCCGCTCGCCGCGCGCGATGATTTGCGCCGAAAGGTCGCCGTGACGCGGCTCGACAACACGGAGGAGGCGCTGGCCCGCATCGCCGCCGCCGCGGCGATGGGCGCGGCCGTCGCCTATATCCGCAACAGCGTCGACGACGCTATCGAGGCCTTCAAGGCGCTGCGGGAAAAAGGGCTGGAGCCGCTGCTGTTCCACGCCCGCTTCGCCATGAGCGATCGTCTCGCGATCGAAGAGAAGGTGCTGGAGATTTTCGGCAAGAGCGGAACGCCGTCGCAGCGTGCGAGACGCGTGCTCGTAGGCACACAAGTAATTCAAGAATCTCTCGATATTGATTTTGATTTGATCGTCAGCGACCTCGCGCCGATTGATCTGCTGATTCAGCGCGCCGGGCGCCTATGGCGGCACGCGCGCGGCGCGCGGCCCCTTCCTGGCCCCGATTTTCTTGTAGTCTCTCCGGAGCCGGTCTCGGACGCTAGTGCTCATTGGTTTGCGGCGGCATTCCGGCGCGGGGCCTACGTGTATCAGGCCCACGCGCTGCTGTGGCTGAGCGCCAAGACCCTATTCGACGCGGGCGCAATTCATTCGCCGGAAGGGGTGCGCAGCATGATCGAGACGGTTTACGGCGCGGAGGCCTGGGAAAAAATACCCGAAGCGTTGCTCAGGAATTTCGACGCCGCCGAGGGCAAGGCCTACGGCGAGAAGGGACAAGCGGACAATAATCTGCTGGTGTTCGCGAACGGCTATCGCGCCGATCATCGCGGCTGGTCCGACGATGTCCGCACGCCGACGCGGCTTGGCGAAGAGCGAACGACCTTCCGTCTGGCGTTCTGGCGTGGCGGCAAGCTACGGCCTTATGCGCAAGACGAGGACGAGGCCCGCGCCTGGGCGCTGTCGGAAGTCTCGATCCGCGCCTATCAGGCGAACCATCGCGGCGCCTATCCTGCCGATGTGGAGCAGGCTGCGGCGACGAAGGAAGAGCTTTGGCGCAAGCACGGCGATGGCGCGGTGATCCTGCCGTTTTTGGACGAGAGGGATTTGCAGGCGAGTGTGAAGAACGAAAAGAGCGAGGAAAAAATTGCTTCATATAATAATTCTGTTGGGTTACAGGTTCTCTCTCCCCCGCACATGCGGGGATGGCCCGTTGTGGGTACGCGCGCGAATGCGACGTGAGAGGCCGTTCCCTGCACACGCAGGGATTAAGTTGTGGGTAAAAGCGCGAATGCGCTCACTCTTGACACCCCCTCCCGAATCGGGAATAAAAAAGCCTTGGAAGCTCAATCAGGCTTCCAAGGCTTGGGTCTCGTGACGTCGGCTAGGATTCCACAGCCAACCGGCGCCGCCATGAGGAAGGGGATCACGATGAATTCGTGTGACGCCTCATAACCGTATTGCTTTGGATTGGGGCGGCGGGACCGCTCCGATCCATCGCCAAACTAGATCAGCTGATCCTATTCGTCAAAAGCTCTTTCAGGGGTTTCCCGTGTCGCCGTTTTCTCTGCTCTCCGACTCCTGGCTCCCAGTCAGCCGCCGCAGCGGCGTCAAGATTCGCATCCGCCCCGCCGAGATTGCTTCAGATTTCGCGGACGATCCCATCGTCGCCTTCGCCTGGGGGCGGCCGGATTTCGACGCCGCCTCCCGCGAATTCATGATCGGTCTTTTGGCGACGGCCTTCCCGGCACCGCGCAACGGACGCGACTACCGCGCGCTGTGGAGCGCGCCGCCCGACGCGACGCGGCTCGACGAAGCCCTCGCTCCCTTCGCCGAGGCCTTCGTGCTTGACGGTGACGGCCCGCATTTCGGCCAGGATCTCGATCCGCTATCGAACGCCGAGGGGTCCCCGGTTTCCGGCCTGTTGATCGAAGCGCCGGGCGCCAATACGCTCAAGGAGAACAAGGATCTGTTCCAAAAGCGCGGACAGGTCGAATTTCTCTCTCGCGCCGGCGCCGCCATGGCGCTGTTCGCCTTGCAAACTTTCGCGCCTTCTGGCGGCGCCGGTCATCGCACCTCGTTGCGCGGGGGCGGCCCGCTTACCACTCTCGCCGCGCCGCGCGACGAAGACGCGCCGCTCTGGCGACTGCTTTGGCTCAATACGCCGGAAGAGAACGAGGCTTTTCCGCCGGCGGGCGAATCCAAGGATAAAATTTTCCCCTGGCTCGCGCCAACTATCACCTCTGACGGCAAGCCGCCGCGCCTTGTCTCGCCGCATTCCTCTCATCCTTTGCAGGCCTTTTGGGGAATGCCGCGCCGCATTCGGCTCATCCTCACACAGAACGATTCGGGCGCGCCATGCCCGCTCACCGGTCTTGTGGATGACGTTGTCGTTACTGGATTTCGCGCGCGGCCCTGGGGCGTGTCCTACGATCCGTCGTTCCAGCATCCGCTGTCGCCCTATTACTTCTCCAAGGGAAAACCGCCATCCTGGCTGCCCGTACATCCGCAGCCGGGCGGGGTTCCCTACAGCGACTGGCCGGCTCTGGCGGGACAGGGCGACGACGAATCGCGTCCCGCCGCGATGGTCAGTGAAGCGGAAAAGCGCCTCGCCCGCCTGCAGAATAGCGGTGGAGTGATCGAAGCCCGGCTGCTCGCCAGCGGTTTCGACATGGACAATATGAAGGCCCGCGGCTTTGTCGAAGCGCAGATGCCGCTTTTCGTGTTGCCGGAGGCGGCGAGCGACGACGTTCGCAAGGAGTTGCACAGCGTCACCCGCCGCTTTGTCGACGCCGCCGACCTTTCCGCCAGCGCGACGAGCATCGCTGTGCGCATCGCGCTGGCGGGGGAGCGCGCCGACGGTAAGGCCTCCCCCTTCGCCGCGCTGCGCGAACGTTTCTTTCTCGACACATACGATTCCTTTTTCGAGCATCTGCGCGCGCTTTGCGAAAACGCCGCAACGCTCGAAACCAAAGAGACGCGCCGCCCTCTAGCGCGGCAATGGCTCGGCGTCTTGCGCAGACGCGCCGTCGCGTTGTTCGACGAGGCGGTGAGTTTCGGCGACATGCCTGCGAAGATCATGGAGCGCGCCGTTCCCGCGCGGCGCAATCTCTCCGGGGTGTTTTCCGGTTACGGCGCCCTGGGCAAGAAAATCTTCACCGCGCTCGAACTCGCGCCGCCAGCTAAGGGCGGCAAAAAATCGGGGAAAGGCAAATGAGCGAAACGACGAACGGGGCGGAACCGCCCGATTATGGCTTCATCGCTTTACAGTGGTGGCGGACTCTGACCGGCCACCATCCGAACAAGAAGGAGACCGGCGGGGACCGCGCCGCCCGCGCGAGCCTACGGCGCGCCTCGCCTGCGGACGCGATGTGCGAGGACGCGACGCTCCGACTGTTCCGCGCGCTTGGTCTCTCGCAGGGAAAGCTCGCCCGCGTGGCCACATTGGCCGGGATTTTGGCGACGATCCGCGAGGACGAGCGCCAGCCTTTCGGGCGCCGAATCGGGCGCGAGAAGATTGACGACGAACAATCCGCGCCGCTGTCACTACTGCGCTTCAAACGGTTGCTCGACGCAGAAACGGAGGACGAAATCGCCATCGCCTTCCGGCGGGCGATCGCCATCGCCGGCGGAACCGTCAATGTGCGGGACGCAGCGAAAATCCTCCTCGACTTCGACAATGAGACGACCAGGCGCCGCCTCGTCTTGGACTATTACGGCGCCGGCGAACGCGACAGCGACTCGCAAACGCAACCCGCCGCATCCTGATTTTCCATAACGGCAAGAGGCCCCATCATGAATCGTTTTGTGCAACTGCACCTTCTCACCTTTTATCCGCCGTCCAATCTCAACCGCGACGATACGGGCAAGCCCAAGACGGCGATCGTCGGCGGCGCGACGCGCCTGCGCGTCTCCAGCCAGGCCTTGAAGCGCGCTTGGCGCACGTCGGATGTCGCGCAAAAAATTCTCGCAGATCATTTGGGTGAACGCACCCAGCGCATTGGCTCGGTCGTGCTCGCGCATCTTGCTGGCCGCGTCGAGGACGCCAAAGCGTTGGAGATCGCCCGCGAGGTCGCCTCCGCCTTCGGAAAGGTGAAGGCGGAGAAAGAAGACAACCCGGAATTCACCGAACAACTCGCCTTCATCTCGCCGGAAGAACGCCTGGCGGCGCTTGCTTATGCCGATGCGAGGGCGAGCGGCGCCAAAAGCGCCGAGGAAAAGAAGGTCCTTGCCGAAACATTGCTGCTCAAGACCGACACAGCGGCGGATATCGCCATGTTTGGTCGGATGCTCGCCGACAATCCAGATTACAATCGCGAGGCGGCGGTACAGGTCGCTCACGCGATCACGACCCATAAGGTCGTCGTCGACGACGATTATTATACGGCCGTCGACGACCTCAAGACGGCGAGCGAGGACGCGGGCGCCGGCTTCATCGGCGAGACCGGCTTCGGCGCCGGGGTGTTCTATCTATACATCAACATCGACCGAGCGCTGCTGTTGAAAAACCTTGGCGGCGACGCGGAGATCGCCCGAAAGGCTGTCGAGGCGTTGATCCGCGCCGCCGCGACTATCGGCCCACGCGGGAAATCCGCGAGCTTCGCCAGTTTCGCGCGGGCGCAGTTCATTCTGGCCGAGCGCGGCGACGCCGCGCCGCGCACGTTGGCCGGAGCCTTTCTCCAGCCTGTTGATCGCTATGCCGGGGACGGCGACTTTTTGGGAACGTCGATCCATAAACTGTCGACGACGCGCGATAATTTCGCTGCGGTCTATGGCGACGAAGGAGTCGCGACGAGGCAAATGAATGCGCTGGAAGGAAAGGGCTCGCTCAAAGAAATCGTCGACTTCGCCGTCGAGGGGCTGTGATGCAAGAGCTGCTATTCTTTCAGCTTGTGGCTCCGCTCGGCGCCTTCGGCGGCGTCGCAGTGGGCGAGCGGCGGGAAACAATGGCGCGGCCCAGCCATTCCGCCCTAGCGGGCCTGCTCGCGGCGGCGCTCGGTCTGGAGCGCGCCGACCAGAGACAGGCCGAATTTTCCGCCGGCCTCGCCTTCGCCGCGCGCCGCGACAATCTTGGCCCGCTGCTCGCCGATTATCACACTGCGCAGACGCCGCCGGCGCGCAAGGGCAAGAACTGGGCGACGCGGCGCGAGGAGCTTGAGGACAAAGTTAATCTTAACACCATCCTCTCGCGGCGTGATTACCGAACCGACTGCGCTTTCACCATCGCCTGCCGTGCGCTGGAGACGAGCCTGTTCGCCTTGCCGGAGATGGAGGCGGCGCTCCGCCGCCCGGTCTTCACCTTGTACCTTGGACGAAAATCCTGCCCGCTCGGTTTGCCGCCCGATCCCTTGATCGCCGAAGCGCAAACGCTGGAAGCTGCTTTCGCCGCCTATGACGCTGGCAAGACGCGCCGGCCGGCCTTTGAAGACTGGCTGGACGAAAGAGGCGAGATTTCCTGCGACGCTCAATTGCGCGAGTTCGCCTCGAGCGCCGCCGTCCGCTGCGAGACGCGGCGCGACGTCGTCGTCGACCGGAGAATGTGGCAGTTCGACCTGCGGGACGAATTCATTCTGTCGCCGGGCAAGAGCGCGGAGGTCGCCAAGTGACAAGGCTCTATTTTTCCCGCGTCACGCTCAAGAACACCCCCGACATTGCCGCGCTCGCGCCCGTGCTGGCGCCCGCCGAGCCGGGCGCGCGCTTGCAGACCGACCATCGCCTCATTTGGTCTTTGTTCGCGGGCGAGCGCGACGCCAAGCGTGACTTCCTGTTCCGCCGCGAGGATCGCGGCGCCCCGGCTTCGCGCGCTCGATTTCTGATTCTCTCGCGGCGCCCGCCCGATCCCGCCGCGTCCTTGTTCGAGGTCGAGACCAAAGACTTCGCTCCGGCGCTCGCAAAAGGCGACCGCCTCGGCTTTTCGCTTCTCGCCAATCCGGCCGTCACCCACTGGCGCGTGATCGACGGAAAAAAGGTCCGCCGCCGCGACGACGTCGTCATGCACAAGCTGTCGACCGTGCCGCAGGGCGAACGCGCCGCGCCGCGCGAAGCGGCGATCAATGAAGCTGGCCGCGCCTGGCTGGAGGGGCAAGCTCGGCGCGCCGGCTTCACACTTGAAGGCGGCGACTGTCTGAAGATTGACGGTTACGACCAGTTCGAAATCGATCGCAACCCGCCAGAGGCTTCTTTTGGTCGCCGCCGCAAGAAAAACGTCATCTCCGTCTCGGTCCTCACCTTCGATGGTTTGCTAACGGTGGAGGAGCCGGAGCTTTTCCTGCGCGCTGTCGCCGAGGGCTTCGGCCGGGCGCGCGCTTTCGGCTGCGGGTTGATGTTGATCCGGCGGCCTTGGCTATGAGCGAGCCAGCGCCGCAAAAGGACTCGCGCGACGGAATGCCCGGCCTCGCGCCGCCGCGTCCGCTGCCGTTGAAAGACCGCTCATCGATCATTTTCATCGAATATGGCCAGATCGACGTGCTCGACGGCGCCTTTGTGGTGATCGACGCCAATGGCCTGCGCACGCAAATTCCAGTCGGCGGCTTCGTCTGCCTCATGCTGGAGCCAGGCACGCGATTGTCTCATGCGGCGGCAGTGCTGGCGGCGCGGGCGGGAACGCTGATCGTCTTTGTGGGCGAGGCCGGCGTAAGGCTCTATTCCGCGGGGCAGCCGGGCGGAGCGAGGGCCGACCGCTTGCTTTATCAGGCCAAACTGGCGCTCGACGCGGAACTGCGACTCAAAGTCGTGCGCAAGATGTTTCAAATGCGCTTTAAGGAAGACGCTCCGGAGCGCCGCTCGGTGGAGCAATTGCGCGGCGTGGAGGGCGCGAGAGTCAAACGAATTTATGAACTTCTCGCGCAGCAGCACGGCGTGAACTGGCGCCGTCGCAACTACGACCCCTCCGACTGGGATGTTTCCGACATCCCCAACCGCTGCGTCTCCGCGGCCACCGCCTGCCTGCATGGACTGGCCGAAGCGGCCGTGCTAGCGGCGGGCTACGCGCCCGCGATTGGGTTCTTGCATACAGGAAAGCCGCTGTCCTTCGTATACGATATCGCGGATCTGTTCAAATTCGAGACCGTGGTCCCGATTGCCTTCGAGATCGCCGGCAAGGCCTCCAAGGGCAGCCTGCGGGAAGAGCCCGCCCGCGCAGTGCGCCGTGCTTGCCGGGACGGTTTTCGCCGCGCGAACCTGTTGGAGCGGATCATTCCGGCGATCGAGGAAGCGTTGGCCGCCGGGGGGATCGAGCGCCCGCCGTCGCCCGAGGACGCGGTCGGTCCGGCTTTCGTCGAGAGGGAGCAATCCGGCGATGCTGGTCATCGTGGTTGAAAATGCGCCGCCGCGCCTGCGCGGACGGCTCGCGATCTGGCTGATCGAAGCGCGCGCCGGGGTCTATGTCGGCGTCTATTCTCGGCGCACGCGCGAAATGATTTGGGAAGAAGTTAAAGGGGCGGTCGGCGAAGGGAATGCGGTGATGGCCTACGCGGCGGCCAACGACGCTGGGTTCGCAATCGAAACCTGCGGGAAAAACCGACGCATTCCATCCGATCTGGACGGGTTTACGCTGATGCGGTTTCTGCCCGAGTCGCGCGCGTCTGGGCCCGGAGCGGGGGAACGCGAGGCGCGGAATTCCTCCCCCGCGACGGAGAAATGAGGCGCCGTTGCATGGCCCTCGAACAAAGCAAAAACATTGGTGCGCTGTTTGACATCGTGAACAGAATGTAAAATCAATCGACTCTGGCAAGAGCGTTCCCCGCACACGCGGGGATGAACCGGCCGGGACCGCCCGCAACGTGCTGCAGGCCAAGCGTTCCCCGCACACGCGGGGATGAACCGTTGGGAACCGAGGCGGTGGTCACGGCCGCCGCGCGTTCCCCGCACACGCGGGGATGAACCGGTCACCGCGCTGGTTTTGGTGTCATAGCTGGCGCGTTCCCCGCACACGCGGGGATGAACCGACAATCGTTTCATTGGCCACCACTGCGGCCAAGCGTTCCCCGCACACGCGGGGATGAACCGTCGGGGTGGCAGATGCCCATGTAGGCCGCTTCGCGTTCCCCGCACACGCGGGGATGAACCGGTGAGAGCCGAACTTGGGGCGCTGCTGCGCGAGCGTTCCCCGCACACGCGGGGATGAACCGCTTTTCGCCTTGGCGCCGGCCGTCAGGATCATGCGTTCCCCGCACACGCGGGGATGAACCGTTCATCCGCGCCAGGGAGGAGGTCAACAAGGAGCGTTCCCCGCACACGCGGGGATGAACCGGTTTTGTCGACGAGGCCGGCGATCTCCGCGCCGCGTTCCCCGCACACGCGGGGATGAACCGGTCGGCGTCGCCGCGAAGGCCGGCAGCGTTCCGCGTTCCCCGCACACGCGGGGATGAACCGCCGCATCTGCCCCGGCAGAGGAAGTTGCCAAGGCGTTCCCCGCACACGCGGGGATGAACCGAAGCACGGAACCAACGGCCAATGGATGGGCTAGCGTTCCCCGCACACGCGGGGATGAACCGGCTACCGAGGGAAAATCATGTCCGGCGAATCCGCGTTCCCCGCACACGCGGGGATGAACCGCCAGGCTCTTCCTGATCAGCCAGGACGAAAAGGCGTTCCCCGCACACGCGGGGATGAACCGAAGTTGCGGGCCATTCACGATGTGACGGTCAGGCGTTCCCCGCACACGCGGGGATGAACCGACCATGAATTTCCGAATCGCATACGGCGCGGGGCGTTCCCCGCACACGCGGGGATGAACCTGTGATCCACACCGGCATCGACAGCGGCTCGGCGCGTTCCCCGCACACGCGGGGATGAACCGCGAGATAACCCGATACTTCCGCGCCGACGCGCGCGTTCCCCGCACACGCGGGGATGAACCGTCTGGCGAAGAATCAAGCAATTTCCTAAAAGCGCGTTCCCCGCACACGCGGGGATGAACCGCGTCCTTGTCGTAAATGGCGATCAAGCGGTGGGCGTTCCCCGCACACGCGGGGATGAACCGATGCGAGAGATAGTTCTGAACCGTCTGCGGCAGCGTTCCCCGCACACGCGGGGATGAACCGCTGTGGGTGCGCACTTGCCGATGTCGACCCGGGCGTTCCCCGCACACGCGGGGATGAACCGCGTGACGAAAATCGCGTGAGCATTGTTGCGCGGCGTTCCCCGCACACGCGGGGATGAACCGCGGCGACGCACCTGCGCTTCGCGCAGCGCGGAGCGTTCCCCGCACACGCGGGGATGAACCGAATTCGACGCCTATGTCAGGACGCTTCATTGGGCGTTCCCCGCACACGCGGGGATGAACCGGAGCGCCGCTGTAATTCCCGGCTGACTCGGCAGCGTTCCCCGCACACGCGGGGATGAACCGGGGGCAAGGATCAAAAAAGCGTCTCTGATTACGCGTTCCCCGCACACGCGGGGATGAACCGGAGCGGGCCGCAGGCCCTTCCTATTCGCAAGGGCGTTCCCCGCACACGCGGGGATGAACCGCCCCAGGCCTTCATGACAGCGATCGCCGCTTCGCGTTCCCCGCACACGCGGGGATGAACCGGAACTGTGGAAGGATATTTCCGGCGGCAATGGGCGTTCCCCGCACACGCGGGGATGAACCGCTTAGTTGGCAGCATCTCCTCGCCGATCAGCAGCGTTCCCCGCACACGCGGGGATGAACCGCTTTGCGACGACTCCATCGCCGAATTCCGGGAGCGTTCCCCGCACACGCGGGGATGAACCGCCCATCGCCCCGTCGCGGATCGCCCCACCCCCGCGTTCCCCGCACACGCGGGGATGAACCGGATTACCGTAAACCGAGGCGACGCTGTTGAGCGCGTTCCCCGCACACGCGGGGATGAACCGTTGGCCAATGATTTCGCCAGCAACGCAAATCTGCGTTCCCCGCACACGCGGGGATGAACCGCTGGGTCAATACCGCCGCGCAGATCGGCGCGAGCGTTCCCCGCACACGCGGGGATGAACCGCATAGGTTTGGTTCGGCGTCAATCATGTTTGAGCGTTCCCCGCACACGCGGGGATGAACCGGCGTCGGCCTTCGCCGGATGCGCGCGCAACGCGCATTCCCCGCACACGCGGGGATGAACCGGCGGCGGAGCTGATCGACGCGCTCAATAAACTGCGTTCCCCGCACACGCGGGGATGAACCGGAGCGCGGCGTAGCGCTATAAGAGCTGCTCGGGCGTTCCCCGCACACGCGGGGATGAACCGAAATGCTGGCCCGCTGCGAGGTCGTTGTCGTCGCGTTCCCCGCACACGCGGGGATGAACCGGCCCTGGGCCTGACCGCCGATCAATTGAAGTCGCGTTCCCCGCACACGCGGGGATGAACCGCAAACCGCGCATTGGAAGATCGGGCTCGACGTGCGTTCCCCGCACACGCGGGGATGAACCGGACATGCGGCAGCTTCTGACCGTTAACATGCCGCGTTCCCCGCACACGCGGGGATGAACCGGGCGAGACGCCCTTGGGCAGGCTCGAATGCGGGCGTTCCCCGCACACGCGGGGATGAACCGGTTAAGCCGGACGGCGGCGATCTCAACGCAGAGCGTTCCCCGCACACGCGGGGATGAACCGCCGCCCGTGGAGGCGACATTTCCCTGCGCCGTGCGTTCCCCGCACACGCGGGGATGAACCGCGCGGCGCGCGAACCGCGAATAGTCTATTAAAGCGTTCCCCGCACACGCGGGGATGAACCGTCCGGTGACATTAGCCGCGTCGTTATTGACGAGCGTTCCCCGCACACGCGGGGATGAACCGGCGCTCGTGGTTATGTAGAAGACAACGGCAATGGAGTCAGGTGAAAATATCGTTGGGAGGAAAACGCTTCGTGTTATGCCGCTTGATCTCTGCTTCGAGCTGGCGAGCGCAAACGAAAATCGCGGCCCCCATCGACAAAAGCGCCGCTCCAATTACAATGCAAAGCATTCCGCAGATCACATTCTTCGAACCCGGATTCAGATAAAGATCGATACGGTTGATATTCATGAAAATCGTTGCGCCGAAGATCGAAATTAAGAACGCAGTTTTATAGTGAGCGTCATATAGACTCCTGCAATTCGAATGAAACTCCTCCCATCTCTCTGCGGCGGCGGCGGAATGAATAATTCCTGCCCGGCGTAATCCGTGAACGAGATTTGCGATAAATTCGCGGTGATAACGGTCATCCATTTTCGCTGCCTCCAACCGAAACCAAAGTAGACAATAGACTCCGATCCATTTTCCCTTCACGGGCGCAATGCCCATAAAGAAATGCGATGATTTCCCATTTCTTCGGAAGCGTCAGCGGCTTGCCATATTCCGCGATGGCGGTCTCCACAGCCATCCCCACGTCGGCGAGGAGCTTCATGTCCTGCGTCGGACGCATCCGAGGGCGAGCGTCATCAGCGCTTTCCGGCGCCATCATCCACAGCGGATCGACATCGAATTCCTCTTTGAGCGCCCATAAAAGCGACGAAGGGATTTCCCGTTCGCCACGTTCATAGTGCTGATAGGCGCCGGGAGACGCCCCCAAGCGCTTGGCAAAATCGGCCTGGGACAGCTTTTCTTCCTGCCGCAGGCGCAAAAGACGCTCGCCGACCTTCTTATTGTCCATATCTGTTGCGCGCCATCCATTTTCGGTGTAAATCAATCATTTATGGACACAGCCCGTATTTTCCGATCCAATCTATCACGCCGCGACGTCCTTTTGAATTGGCGGCGTCGAGATAGTGATCGCTTGAAACTCAACCTCTCCAGTTCTTGTCAGGCGTTTGCATTTGCTCACGCACTCTATTTGCCAGGTCCCCAAATTGATGAAATTCCAACAAAAATGCTTAGGCCCGACACTTTCAAGGCGACTTCGCCAGACGGCTGTGAGAAAGGCACGGAGATCATCATGACAGGCAATATCGAAAAGCACCTTCCTATCCGCCTCGAAACCGCAGCAAATGTCGCATTCCCGGACGGCTCGGTGACCGTCAGCGCCTTACGGAAACTCATCAAGAACGGGCGCTTACTGGCGTGGGAAATTGGAGGGAAGCATTTCACCTCCCTCGATGAAATTGAGAGGATGGTCGAAAAATGCTGCGTGACTCCAAGCCACCCCGACTCTGGTATCGAAAGCCACGAAGAGCCAAGGAAGGCCGCAGCGCCGAGAAGGGCGTCTGGTTCATCCTCCACAATAGACACCAAGTTAGCACGGGAAGCGGCAAAGGCGACCGCGCGGGCGCTGAGAGAGCGCTTGCGGAATACATCACCGCGAGCCACGTCATCCCCCGAAAACAACGAAGAATCGAGGAAATCCCCATAGCCGACGTGCTCAATCTCTACCTACAAGACATCGTGCCGACGCTCGCCACGGCTAAAAAGGCGGCGGGTCGTATCGACCGACTTCTGGATTGGTGGGGAACGATGATGCTTGACGAAGTGGCCGGCGCCGCGTGTCGCCAGTTCACGTCGACAAAGGGCAAGGGCGCCGCGCGTCGCGAGTTGCAAGACCTTCAGGCGGCGATCAACCACCATCACCACGAAGGATTGCATCGCGAAATCGTATTGGTCACGCTCCCGACAGCCGGAGAAGCCCGCCAGCGCTGGCTAACACGTCAGGAAGCCGCCAAGCTCATTCGAATTTGTCTGCACACTCCCGAGGTTCAGGACGGGCAGCCGACCGACAAGCGACCGTTGCGCCATCTGGCACGGTTTATCTTATTCGCGCTTTACACGGGCTCGCGTCCCGGGGACGTCTTCACCGCGTCGTTTATCGTCGCCTCAAATCGCAGCGTGATCGACCTCGAATCTGGCTTGTTCTATCGCAAGCCCGCCGGCAAACGCGCCACAAACAAGCGCCAGCCTACAACGCCTTTGCCGAGACGGCTCATCGCGCATTTGAAGCGATGGAAACAGATGGGCGCGGACTATGTGGTGGAATTCGATGGGAAGCCCGTCAGCTCGATCAAGACAGGATTCGCGCGGCTCCTTGAGATCGCGCAATTGGCCGCCGGAATCGTCCCCTACACGCTCCGCCACACCTGCGCGACATGGAAGAAACGGCAGGGCGTCCCGTCCTGGGAGGTCGCCGGCTTTCTCGGCACCTCGGAGGCGATGGTCGAAAAGCATTATGGGCACCACGACCCGACTCATCTCAAGAGCGCGGCGGAGGCGGGAACCCAACGAACCCCCAACGATAAACCGAGAACACAACGCGAAGAGGCCGTAAAACTCAGAGGCGGAAACCTAAGGAAATCATGCTAATGATCGAGATCACTCCCGCTCATAACGGTCTGGTTGGGGGTTCGAGTCCCTCCCGGCCTACCATGGGGCTTATGTCTTGTTAGAAAAAACCAAAGCGCAAGCGGATATTGACCGCTACATTGATCTGGAGGCGAAGCGCGAGGTTGCGGAGGCGCGGCGCCTCGAACTCGTGAAGCCCGGCTATTTCAGGCGATGCGCGGATTTTCTTTCCGCCAGATCCGCCGAGTTCTACTGGACCGTGACGCGTTTGCTCGGGCTCGCGCATTGGCACGACGGCTCCGCCGCCGGTCGCTTCGGCAAGCGAAGCCAAGCCTTGCGAGAATATTTGGCGGCGGAGGCCCCACCCCTCCGCGCGCCGGCCTCCGGGGCCCGCGCACGAAGGTTGCTGATCGATATGTCGCAAAATCTCGACCGTCATCCGATGACCGGCATTCAGCGCGTCGTGTGGGAAATCTCCAGGACGGCGCTAAGGCGCGGCGGCGTTCCGGTGATCGTGTACGAAAATCGCCTGTTCGGCTGCGCCGGGGATTTATCGAACTTCGCTGAAATCGAGATCGCCGAGGGCGACGCGCTTCTGGTCTCGGGGGCCTGGTGGGCCTATCCCGAAGCGCTGCAAAACGTGATGGCGAAGGTGTCGGCGCGAGGCGGCTCCAACATCGTGTTGCAGCACGATCTAATCCCTTTCCTGCATCGGAAATTGTGCAATTGCGACGCTGACGGGATTGTCGATTGGTTCGACAAAATCGTCTTGAACAGCGACGCGGTGGTGTGCGTCTCGAAAAGCGTCGCGCAAGAATTCATTGATCTTGTCGCGGCGCGAAAATTGCCGTTCAAGCAAAATCTGCGGCTTGGTTGGCAGGCGCATGGCTGCGATTTCGCGGGCGCCGAAAGCGGCGCGCCGATGTCGGCGCGGGTCGGCGCGATCTGCCGCGACGCATCGCCGTTTTTCCTGGGCGTGAGCACTTTGGAGCCGAGAAAGGGCTATTCGGTCGCGCTCGACGCGATGGAGCGTCTGTGGCGCGAGGGCGTCGATGTCCGCTACGTCATCGTCGGGAAACAGGGCTGGAGCGCCAATGCGCTGGCGCGCCGCATCCTTTCGCACGCCGAATATGGCCGCCGCCTGTTTTGGCTGCGGGACGCCAGCGACGCCGAGCTTCGCGATCTATACCAACACGCGCGCAGTCTTATCTTCGCATCCGTCGCCGAAGGCTTCGGCCTGGCGCTGATCGAGGCCGCGCATCACGGCCTGCCGATCATCGCCAGCGACATTCCGGTGTTTCGCGAGGTCGGCGGCGAGGCGATCCGCTATTTCGACGTGGCGGACAGCGAAATGCTGAGCGAACAAGCGCGCGAATCTCTCTCCGCGCCTAAGATCGCGCCTTCGATCCCCTTCCTGACATGGCGAGAGTCGACCGAAAGCCTGCTCGCGATGATCGAAACGGGGACGTACCAATTCGGCGAATTGCGCGAGGCGATTGGGGGGCGCGGGTGAGCTCTATGGATTAACAGCGAGCACCCCTCATCCGACCCTTGCTGACGCAAGGGCCACCTTCTCCCACAAGTGGGAGAAGGAGGGGCAGCCGATAGATTCAAATTCGATAATCTAAATCAGAAGGGCGCTCCCTTCTCCCACTTATGGGAGAAGGTGGCCCCGAGAAGCGTGGTCGGCCGCTGCGAGCGCGGAGGCAGGCCTGCGTCAGCTCCCCTCCCCCCACAACTCCCAAAAATGATTCGGCGGCCCGGCGCCCGCGCCGAGATGCAACGCCTCCCCCGCCGCCAGGGCCTGCTCCAGCCATGTCTTGGCCTGCGCGACCGCCTCGCCCAGCGCCATCCCCCTGGCGAGCTTCGCGGCGATCGCCGAGGACAGCGCGCAGCCGGTGCCGTGGGCATGGCGCGTGTCAATGCGCCGGCCCGAAAACAGCGTCAGCGCGCCGTTGGCGAACAGCGCATCGACAGGCTCGCCGCCCAAATGCCCGCCCTTGACCAGCGCCGCCCGCGCGCCGCTCTCGACCAGCGCGCGCGCCTGCGCCGCCATGTCCGCCACGTCGCGCGCAAGGGCCGCGCCGGTCAGGATCGCCGCCTCGGCCAGATTGGGGGTGATCACATCCGCCAGCGGCAGCAAATGTTCTAGGATCGCGCGCGGCAACTCGTCGTCGCTGACCGCGACGCCTTTCGTGGCCGCCAGCACGGGATCGAGCACGATGTTTTTGGCGTTCGCGCGGCGCAGCGAATCCGCGACGGCCCGCGCAATCGCCGGCTCCGCCAACATGCCGATCTTAACTGCGTCGACGGCGATGTCCGCGAAGATCGCATCGATTTGCGCCGCGACCATATCGGGCGGAACGCCCATAACGCGCGTCACCCCTGTCGTGTTCTGCACGGTCAGCGCCGTCACGGCGGCCATGCCGTAGCAGCGAAGCGCCGAAAAAGTCTTGAGATCGGCCTGGACGCCGGCGCCGCCGGAAGGGTCGGAGCCGGCGATGGACAAGAGTTTTGCGACGGACACCGCTCAGGGTCCCGGCAGCGTCAACAGGCCGGCGTCGCCATTGGCGGCGCCGAAGGCCAGCCGCGCGCCCTTGGCGTCCCAGGCTAGCGCCGAGATTTTCGCGTGGGCGCCCTCGACCGGGCGGCGCACGAGAATCTCCGAGCCGTCCGTGACGCGGCACAGCAGCGCCATGCCGTCCTCATAGCCCACGGCGACAACCGGCGCGACCGGATGGAAGGCGACGACGGTCACCTGCACGCCGGCGCGCACGCCGCATTCGCGCGGAGCCGCGCCCATCGGCCCGTCCTTGCCCTGGAACGGCCACAGGATACAGGCGTCGGCGCCCGAGGTCGCCAGCCATTTGCCGTCCTGCGACCAGGACAGCGACCGGGTCTTGGCCGGATAGCCGGCCATGCGCATGTTCTTGCCGTCCGACAGGCGCCAGCCGTGCAGCGTGTTTTCCTGCATCGAAGTGATGACGAAGCGCCCGTCCGGCGAGATGGTGACGTCGAGATGCGAGCCGTTCCACGTCAGCGTTTCAGGCTTGGTCTGCGCGGCGGGAAACCACAGGGACACGCCATTGTAATGGGCCACGGCGAGCCGGTAGCCCTTGGGCAAAAAGGCGAGGCCGCGCGAGCTCGAGGGCAGCTCAAGCGTCTTCGTTTCGCCGGACGCCGACCGCGCCCGCGCGAAGCGGCCGGCGCTCCAGGCCAGGCCGCCGTCGGGGCGCAGCGTCACGGCGTCGATCCATTTGCCGCTCTCTTCGGCGATAAGGCTGGTCTCGCCGGCTATGTTGGTCGCCACAAGCCGGCCGTCGTCGCCGCCGGTGACGAGGCGGCGCCCGTCGCTCGCCGCGCACAGCAAGGCGCCGTCGCTATGCGCAAAAATGCGCGTTTCCGCGTTTTCGGGCATGAAAATCACGCCATGCGCCAGCGAAAACGCCGGCGCGGCGCCAAGGAATGCGGCGGCCACAACCGCTTCTTCGGCTTGCAGCGGCGCGACATGGGCGGTCAGCGAGGGGGCGGCGTCGGACACGATGGCGGTGTTCTCCTTGCGGCGCGCCGCAGGGCGTCAGCCGTTCTCCTCGTCCATACCCCAGCTCGAGGGGAGATGCGGACGCTTTTTGCGGAACTGCCCCCTGATCACCAGGACATAGGCGATCGCGTCGAGCCCCGCCAGCGTGAAGGCCCACAACTGCTCCGCCGCCGGCCCAAGCAGGCAGACCACAAGACCCGAGACAAGCCCCGCCAACAGGAAAGGCGCAAGCGCCGGGCGCAGCTCGCCGACCCGAATGAACGCCTGGTTGGCCATGGCCGCGAAGGCGCCGGCGCCGAGCGCGCCGAGATCGAACCAGATCTGAAACACCAGGCTGCGCGGGGTCAGCGGGTCGAGAAAGCCGCCGAAGAGGCCATAAAGCGCCGCCCCGAAACCATGTCCGATCAGCGTACGCACGCCTCCGTTGGCGACGATGCTGCCCCAGACGTCGAGCGAGCGGGCGAATTCCGGCGTGCGGGCGCCCAGCGCGAAATGCACGAGCAGCGCGACGATCGGCGCGAGGACGATCACCACCGCGGCGGAGGAGCCGAGCCACTCCGCCGCGCGACGGGTTCGCCCGAACGAGATCGCGAAGGTCGCGGCGCCGGCCAAGAGAGCGGGCGCCACATTGGGCGCGCCCGAGAGGATCGAGGCCGCCATCGAGACCAGCGTCAAGGCGCCCGCCAAATACCATCTGCCGCGCAACGCCAGCGCGCCCGCCGCTGGCCACAGGATCAGCGCCAATCCAACGCCGGAGCGCGCCAGCGCGTTGCCGTCGATAATCTCCTCGACGGTCAGCGACTTGTTCGTGAACAGGTTGATCATCGCCGCGACCGCGAGCAGGACCGCGGCGGCGGCGACGCCGATCGGCAGCAGATTGAGATCGCAGACTCGCGTTCGCCGGGGCAAAAATCCGGCGGCGATGGCGACCAGCGCCAGCGTGCCGCTGTTTTTCAGAAAGCGCTCCGGCGGCCCGTTTGGAAATGGCGTCCAGGTCAGCGACAGCGCCGCCAGGCCGATCAGAAACAGCGCCGCGAGGACTGGCGACGAGACCAGCAGATTGCGCAGCGGCCGGGTCTTTTCACGCGTGACTGGCGAAATGGCGGCGCCGGCGAGCAGCAAGGCCGCGCCGACCGGCAAGAGAATATAGATGGTCTGGCCGGCCAGAATCGGCGCCAGCATGGAGACCACGAACAACAAAAACACGCCGATCCGCGTCAGCAGCCGGGCTGCCTCTTCGGCGGGATCGTCGTTGGCCCGGCGCAAGGGATCGCTCATGAGGCCGCCCGGGTTGGAGCATGCGCCAGTTCGGCCCGCAGACGCGCGGCGGCGGCCGTGAAGTAATCGGCGTCGACTTCCGCCGCATGCGCGCGGCGGCCCAGCCGCAGCGCCGCGACGCTGGCCGATGCGAGCCCGCCGAACGGCTCCCAGACAACGTCGCCGATGTCGCTCGACGCTAGAATCTGCCGCTCCATCAACGCCAGCGGCTTCTGATTGGCGTGCAGGGCGCCGGTCCGGCGGGGGTCGCGAAACCGTTCGGCGCCATGCACCGGCGGCTCGCGCCAGACATTGGTCAGCGCATGGACGTGCGTCCATTTCGCGCGCAGCCCGTCCCATTGCTCGGCGCGAGGCGGACTGACGCCGTCGACGGAGAAATACGGCCGCTCGGTCTTGCGCCCGTAACGCGCGCACCAGCGCGCCATCGCGACCACGGCCTCGCCGGGCGGGCAATACCACAGGCGGCAGGCGGTGAGATATTTGCGCGTCGCGGCGTTGGCGACGCCACAGGCGATGTTGCTTTGCGAAAGCGGCAGACCGGAGCGGAGCCATTCCGCGCGCAGCCAGTCCTGCAGCGCGGCGGAGGCGCCGTCCTGCGTCGGCAGCGCCACCTTGCGCGTGTAGCGCACGGCGATCTCGGTGACGACGGGCAGGCCGCGAATCGTGCGCGAATTCACATTGCCGGCGATATGGGCGATTCCCTTGTCCCAGATCGCCGTTTCCTCGTAGCGCCAGCCGTTGAGTTCGAGCGCCGGATGCGCCTTGGCCCAGCCGATTTCGCTATTCCAAAACCACAGGGTTGTGTCGGGTTTTGACAATCTGGCCCAGGCGGCGGCGTGCGGCGCGTACCATTCCGCCAGCGCGTCGGGCGAAACGGGCTCGCCGGGAAACTTGCCAAGGCCATAGGGTCCGTCGGAGACGATCACCGTCGGCGCAAGCCAGCCGTCATAGGCCGCAAGCGCGTCGCCCTGAAAGAGGGACGCTCTTTCGAGCCTAAGGCTTCGATCGTCCGATCGAAGCAGAGCAAGCTTCCTGTCGCCCATGACGCACCTTCTGCGTCACTTTTGCCTTTCTTTGATTGCGCAATGCAATATTCATCTGCTAGCCGCTTTCATTTTTTGCTGGACTGTGTCTCTTTTGCCCACTCCGCGAGAACCGCGGGTTCGCGCTCTTCGGGCGAGCGGCGCCGCGCCAAGGCGTCGAAGTCTTCTCGGGGCGTCAATCGCGCCGCCGCCCAAACGGCGGCGCCCCGCACCAGGGCCGAAGGCGACGAGAGCTGCTCGGCAGCCGCCGGCGCAAGACCTCGGTCGGCGCTGTTGCCCATGGCGATCAATACATTGCGCAGAAAGCGCGGCTGTCCCAGACGCTTGATCGGACTGCCCGAGAACAGCGCCCTGAAGCCGGCGTCGTCGAGCCGGACGAGTTCGCTTAACGGGGGATTGGCGAGCTCCGCGCGGGCCGCGAGCTTGGCCTCGCGCGTCGCCTGCGCGAATTTATTCCACGGACACACGGCGAGACAGTCGTCGCAGCCATAGATGCGGTTGCCGATTTTCTCGCGAAATTCGTGGGGGATCGGGCCTTTGTGCTCAATGGTGAGATAGGCTATGCAGCGCCGCGCGTCGAGCCGATAGGGCGCCGGAAACGCCTGGGTCGGGCAGATGTCGAGACAGGCCCGGCACGAACCGCAATGATCTTGCTCCGGCGCGTCAGGGGCAAGCTCAAGATCGCTGAAGATCGCCCCCAGAAACAGCCAGGAGCCGAAATCGCGCGAGACGAGATTGGTGTGTTTGCCCTGCCAGCCGAGCCCGGCGGCCTCGGCGAGCGGCTTCTCCATCACCGGCGCCGTATCGACGAAGACCTTGACCTCGCATGCTTTAGGAGCGGCGCGCGCGCAAATGAAGCCGGCGAGCTGCTTCAGACGCCCCTTGAGGACGTCGTGATAATCGCGGCCCCGCGCATAAACGGAGATCGCGCCCCGGTCGCGCGCCTCCAACGCCGCGAGCGGGTTCCCGGCGGGGCCGTAATTGGCCCCAAGCATCACAATGTTTTTGACCTGCGGCCACAGCGCGCGGGGGCTGGCGCGGCGGTCGGCGGCGTCCGCCATCCAGACCATATCGCCTTGCGCGCCCTCGGAGAGCCAGGACCGGAGCCGCCCGCCGGCCAGCGGAGCGGCGTCGGGATGCGTGAAGCGGCAGGCGTCAAAGCCGAGTTCGCCCGCCCTTTGGCGGATATCGTCCTTCAGGCTCAGAAGTCGAGTTCGGCGTAATAGCGCCCCGGGATCATCCCGGGCGCCCGGTCGGCGATCAGCGGACGGAAGGCGGGGCGCGACTTGACGCGTTGATACCAGTGCTTCGTCGATTCGTCTTCGTCCCAGGGCGCGTCCCCGAGATAATCGGCGCAGGAAATATGCGCGGCGGCGGCGAAGTCGGCGTAAGTCAGGCGGTCGCCGGCGAGCCATTTGCGGACGCCGGTCAGATAGCCGATGTAGCGCATATGCGGGCGGATATTCGCCCGGGCGACCCGCAACAGGTCCATGTCCGGGGCGCCGCCCCCGGCGCCGGCCGAGGCGAAGCGCTTATAGACTTTCTCGGTGACCAGCCAGTTGGTCACTTCGTCGAAGAATTTGCTGTTGAACCAGTCGACCAGCCGCCGCGTCTCGACGCGCTCCATGAGGTCCGCCGGCAGCAGGCGGGCGTCGCCCGCCGCCTCCCCGCGCGTTTCGTCGAGATATTCGGCGATGACCGAGGCTCCCGGAACCACCGTGCCGTCGTCGTCGACGAAAACGGGCGTGCGGCCGGCGGGATTGAGGCGGAGAAAGTCGGGATTGCGCTCGGTGACGCGCTCCTCGATCAACTGCGTCTCGACGCCATATTCGGCGAGAATCAACCGGATGAACCGTGAATGCGGGCAGAGCGGGTGGTGGATAAGTGCGGGCATGGAACCTTTGCTAGAGCGTTTCCGGCGGAGGTGGACGTCCGTATGGTCTAAGAAAACGCCATAAATAAATCATTGCGCCTTGAGGATTTACGCAAATCGCCTGGCGACGGGGCCCGCCGGCGTGAAGCGCCCGGCCGGCGGCTTATAGGCCGGGCGCCGTCGTCAAACAAGCGGGAGCTTTGCAGCTCGCGGACGGCTAGCGGGCGGCGCGGCCCCCCCCAACCCCGCCCGCTAGGCCGTCTTCCCCGCGTAGCGGCACAAATCGGCGATCAGGCACTTTTCGCACAGGGGCCGCCGCGCCTTGCAGACGTATCGGCCATGCAGGATCAGCCAGTGGTGCGCATGGAGCTTGAAGCGGTCCGGCACGAGCTTCTCCAGCCCGGCCTCGACCGCCTCGACGCTCTTGCCTACGGCCAGCGGCAGGCGGTTCGAGACCCGGAAAATATGCGTGTCGACGGCAATCACCGGCTCGCCAAAGCCGATGTTGAGCACGACATTGGCGGTCTTGCGGCCCACTCCCGGCAGCGCCTCCAACGCCGCCCGGTCGTGCGGCACGACGCCGCCATGGCGTTCGATCAGCAATTTCGATAAAGCGATGACGTTTTTCGCCTTGGCGCGAAACAGCCCGATGGTCTTGATGTAATCGCGCAGCCGCTCTTCGCCGAGCGCCAGCATTTTCGCGGGGCTATCGGCGGCGGCGAACAGCGCCGCCGTCGCCTTGTTGACGCCGGCGTCGGTCGCCTGCGCCGACAGCACGACGGCGACCAGCAGGGTGTAGAGATTGGTGTGGATAAGTTCGCCCTTGGGATGGGGGTCGGCGGCCTCGAAACGCTCGAAAATCGCCGCGACGCGAGCCGCCTCGGCGGCCCCCGCCCCGCCCCGGCGCGGCCTTGGATTGCCGTTTGACTGTTCCTTCCTCATCGCCACGTTATAATCCCCTTCGAAGCGATAGATGAATTCATGGCGCAACGAGACGATCCCGCGACCGACCCGATTTACGCGACCCGGCTCACGCCCTACCGCTCGCTGACGCAGCGCGACTTCAAGAAGCTCATTATCGCGTTTTGCTGCATCAATCTCGCCGTCTCCCTGCCCTTTTTCATTCTGGGAGCCTGGCCGGTGGTCGGCTTCATGGGGCTCGACGTTTTGGGGCTTTATATCGCCTTCAAGATCAATTTTCGGTCCGCCGACGCCTATGAAACCGTCGAGGTGACGCCGCTCGAACTGGTTTTCGCGAAGGTCTCCGCCGGCGGCCGGCGTGAGGTCTGGCGCTTCAACCCGAGCTGGGTGCGGCTGGAACAGGAGGCCCGCGAGGAATTCGGCACGGAGCGGGTGACGCTGGTTTCGCGTGGCGAAAGAGTCGAAATCGGCGCTTTTCTCGGCCCCGAGCAAAAAGCCGCGCTGGCGCGCGACCTCTTCCGCGCATTGGCCGCCGCCCGGCGCGGCCCGCGCTTCGATTGAGGTTTGCGGGCGGGCGACTACGAGGCGCGCTCGGCTTCCTCGGCGGCGAGCATGGCTTCCGCCTCTGCGGTCAAACGCTTTTCATTCGCCTTGAGATATTGCGAAAGATGAATCATTCCGAGCAGCACGAGGACAAAGGCGGCGAAGGCGAAAGGCCCCTCGATCCGCTTGAACGCCGAGGTGAGGTAATAGCCGCCAAGCCCGAAGACATGCGCCCAGAGCAAGCCTCCCGCCGCGTTGAAGACAAAAAACCGCTTCGGCTCCAGCCGGTTCACGCCGGCGAGCAAGGCGGCAAGCACGCGCAGCATCGCGATGAAGCGCCCCACGAACACGATCCATCCGCCCCAGCGCTTGAACAAATATTGCCCGAGCCGCAGTTTTTGCGGCGTCACGCCGATCAAGCGGCCGTGGCGCTCCAATAGACCCCTGCCATATTCGCGGCCGACCCAGTAGCCGATATTGTCGCCGACAATCGCGCCGGCGGCGGCGGCCAGAATGACCCGTTCGATCGCCAGCCCGCCGGTTTGACCGGCGTAAATGGCGGCGCCGACCAGCATCGTCTCGCCCGGCAGCGGCACTCCGGCGCTCTCCAGCGACACGACAAAAAAAATCGCCCAGTAGCCGTAAGTCGAGACGACATGGACGATGTAAGCCTGATCCAACATATTCTCCATGGCGCCGCGACGCGCCGATTGTTTTCGAGGCGCAAAATCCTCTCATATTTCGAGTCAAAGATGAAGAGCGGCGAGAAGAGAGCCGAGGGCCATCCGAACGATCGCAAAACAGCCTCTCCTTCAAAACTTAGGGAGAGGCTGGAAATCTGGATTGCGCGCTCGGTCGGCGCACCGCCTAATGCAGCCGCGCCATGCTGTCATAAAGCGCGCCGCGGCTTAGCGCGCCGGGCGCGAAAACCCCGGCCTCGTCGTCGAAAAACAGCGCCTCTTCCTCCAACGCCCGTTCGACGACGTGAACAAGTCCGCGGAGCAGCGGTTGATCGGAGCCGGCGATTTCCCGGCTGAGGGCGGCAAGCGTTTCGTCGCTGGCCCGGCGCGCGAAATCGCGCATGACGATCGCGACGAATCGACCCTCATTCAACCCGTTCTTGCAGGCCACAGCGGCGACGCGCTCGGCGAAGACGCCCCCAATGCACGACACGGCGGCTTGAGCGACATTTGCGTTCGAACAGGAATGGATCATATCCGCGATCACCATAACGCCCTCCTCGATTGACTGTCTCTTTGCGTGATTGTCCGTCTCTTCGCCTACTCCTTAGATTACGCGCGGTCCTTGCTCCGGATTTCAAAAGCCCCCGACGGGAACTCGGCGGTTCTGCTAGCTAGAATGAAGCCCGACTTCGACGCCCAATGAGCGCCGCCTGCTCCGTCAGCAAAATCCATGCACCGGACTTGCGCGGTCCCTTTTCTTAATCCCGCAGCTTTAATCGGGCGCCGCGAGTTTGCGTTATTGAAGACCGACCTGATGAAATAAGGCCATATATCAGCCCCGGCTAAAACGGAGCTCCCATCGGCGACGCGGCGCCGAAAGGCGTAAACTCGCCAAAAGACGCAAGCACAAAAACCACAGCCGCCGCGCACGCAGGCGCGCGGCTCCTTTACTCGGCCAGAGAAAGCAAAACGCGCGATTTCGCTCGCGGTTCCGCTCGAACAGGATTTTTATGTGCTGCGCTGCGGAAATTCGGGGCCAAAACGGCCTACCAGACGCCAGTGTTTTGCATCGAAGCCCAGGGCTCCGTCGGCGCCAGCGCGGCGCCCCGCTGCAACAATTCGATCGAGATATTGTCCGGGCTGCGAACGAAGGCCATATGGCCGTCGCGCGGCGGGCGGCTGATGGTGACGCCGGCCGCCTGGAGCCGCGCGCAGGTCGCGTAAATATCGTCCACGGCGAAGGCCAGGTGCCCAAAATTGCGCCCCCCCGTGTAGACTTCCGCATCCCAATTATAGGTTAGCTCGATCAATGGCGCGCTGCTCTCCCTGGCGGCGGCGGCGTCGGCGGGCGCGGCGAGAAAGACCAGCGTGTAGCGGCCCTTGGCGTTTTCGGCGCGGCTGATTTCGACCAGCCCGAGACCGTTGCAAAAAAAGTCCAGCGAACGCGCCAGATCGGCGACGCGGATCATCGTGTGGAGATAACGCATGTCGAACGCCTCTGTTTGGTTTGGCTGCGTTCTTTTACCGCCCTGAACGCCAGAACGCACGCCCTCGCGCAGCCGACGGCCATTTGCGCGCGGGCGGGCGGTTTGCTAGTTGAAGGCGACACCGCCGAGCCCGGTCTCCTCAAAATGCGCAGGCACCACATGAGCAGGGCCGAAAACGTCGAAGGCGCCAGCGCCAACCGCAAATTGACGGCGGCGAAAGCCTCGATCGCCGCCAGCGCCTTGCTGGCCTGCGCCAAGCTCGCGGCGGGGCTGTGGTCCGGCTCGCTGTCCCTGCTGTCCGAGGCTGGCCACGGCGCGGTCGACACCGGCGCGACGATCCTCACCTTTTTCGCAGTGCGCGAAGCGGATAAGCCGGCGGACGCCGAGCATCATTACGGCCACGGCAAGATCGAGGCGCTGGCCGCCTTGATGGAAACCGGCCTGCTGTTCGGCCTTGCGCTGTTCGTCGTGGAGGAGGCCTCGCGCCGCCTTCACAATCCCACCGCCGCCGTCGACGCGGATTGGCCGGTGTTCGCCGTGCTGGGCGTATCGATCCTGGTCGATTTTGTCCGTTCGCGCCAATTGTCCCACGTCGCCAGCGCGGAGGGCAGCGACGCGCTGGCCGCCGACGCGCTGCATTTCGCCAGCGATCTTGTCTCGTCGATTCTCGTCGTGATCGGTCTCGCGGCGACGCGCCTCGGCTTCGTGCAGGGCGACGCGCTGGCGGCCGTCGGCGTCGCTCTGTTCATCGCGGTGGCCGGCTTTCGTCTGGGGCGGCGCACCATCGAGACGCTGCTGGACGCAGCGCCGCGAGAGCTTGTGCCCCAATTTGAGAAAATCATCGGCGCGGTTCCCGGGGTGATCGCGCTGGAGACGCTCCGCTTGCGCACGGTCGGCCAGCAGGTGATCGGCGAAGCGGCGATCGCCGTCTCCCGCTCGCTGCGGGTCGAGCAGGCGGCGCGCATCAAGGATGCGGTCGCCGCCGCCATCGAGGCGCATTCGCCGCAGGCGCAGATCACCGTGACGACGGAGCCGCGCGCACTCGACGACGAAACGGTGATCGAACGCATTTTGCTGGTCGCGTCGCGGCGGCATCTGCCGGTGCATCACATCATCGCGCAACAGATCGAAGACCGACTGTCGATCAGCCTCGACCTCGAACTCGACGCGGCGATGCCGCTGCAGCGCGCGCATGGTCTCGCGACGGCGTTCGAGAACGCCATTCGCGACGAATTCGGCGCCGACATCGAGATCGAAACCCATATCGAACCCTTGGCGCCGCATATATTGATCGGTCGCGACGCCGATCCGGTGATGCAGAACGCCATCGACGAAGCGCTGGCGCGTCACGCCGCGGAAGCGGGCGTCGTTGGCGACGTTCACGACGTGCGCGTGCGCGGGACCGCCGACGGTCTCGTCGTCAATTATCACTGCCGGCTCGACGACCGCCTCACCGTCGAAGCCGCGCATGAGGCGGTGGACGCGATCGAGCGGCGCCTGCGCGAAGAATTTCCGACGATCCTGCGCATCGCCGGCCACACGGAGCCCAGCGAAGCTTGATCCCGGCAGCGGGCCGGTTTGAAATTCGAGCCCCTTGACGCGCGCTCGCGCCGCGACCAACTCCCTGCTATGCTTGGCGTAAAGTGTGGAGGAAGGCGTGGCTACCGGCATTTGTCGCATCGAGAACGGTTGGGCTACCCAGGATAGCGTCATCGTGAGATACGCCGACGGAAAGGAAGAGGAAATCCCCGCGACCCAGTATTTGGCTCAAGGCTATCATCCCCTCATAGAAACATTGCCTTTGTGCAAGACGACGCCGGAAAGGCAAGACGACGCCGAATGGACCTAAGGGCGAGAAGCGCGCCGAGAGGATGATGGCGGAGCGACGCGTCGCAATTTGTTTGCCGATCGGCTAAACTGCCAAGCGATCACCGCCGCCTATTTCCGGCTCTACCCCTCATGAGCGAGTCCCCCGTGCCCGCATCGTCCGCCGACATCGCCACGCTTCCTTTCGAAAAGGCAATGCAGGAGCTCGAGGAGATTGTCGCCGCTCTGGAGAAATCCACCGTTTCGCTCGATGAGTCGGTGAAGCTTTACGAGCGCGGCGACGCTTTGAAGAAACGCTGCGACGCATTGCTCGCGCAGGCGGAGGCGCGCATCGAGAAAATCACGCTCGGCGACAATGGCGCGCCCAAGGGCGTCGCGCCGCTCGACGTAACGTAAGGCCCGCGCCGACATGAGGGCGACGCGCGCATTTGCTAAACTGCGCAAAACGAGCGAAAGTCGCGCTGCAGTTTCGCTCCTTTGGAGCAGGTCCGCGCGCCAAAAATCTGGAAGTCGACACAGGAGTTTATGCTATGGCCGAGCCGGATACGTTAGCCCCTCACGCGTCGGGTTTTAGTCCGCGCGAGTTCCTCGCGCGCGATTGGCCGTATATCGCGATGCTGATTCTCGCTGTTTTCGGTGTCGCTTTGGCGAGCGTCGCGCTGGAGCCCATGACGACATATTGGCGGATTCTGGTCCCGTTGTTCGCCGCCGTATGCGTGTGGACGCGGCTGCGGGATGCGCAACACCAAGCGCTGCTGGGGCGGCTTATCCGGATAGAGGCTCTTCACTGGGGCGCGGTGCTCATCGCGATGCATGTCGTATACATGAACGATGTGAGTCGCATGATGAACGCGGACGCCGCCGCGCTGATGGTGCTGACGATATTGGCGCTGGGGACCTTCACGGCGGGCGCGCAAATCGGCGCCTGGCGCATCTGCGTCGTCGGCGCCGTGCTCGGACTGGGCGTTCCCTTTATCGCCTGGCTCGATCGGGCGACCCTGCTGATCACCCTGGCTTCCCTCGGCCTTGTCGCCCTCGCCGCGTTTATTTTTGTGCATCACCGACAGGCCGGCGCGCAGCCGCATCAGGGGTGACAAGCGTTTTCGAACGAAGCAGCCGCCGGTTCGCGTTAGGAAGACGCGTCAAAGCAAAACCCTAATCCACCCGCTCTTCCTTGGCCGCCTTCAGCGACAGACGCCGAACGCGCTCCATGAATAGCCACGAGGCGAAAAACATGACGGGCAAAGCCAGCGCCGTCGTCTCTTCGGCGGTCAGGCCGGCGGGCAGCCAGCCTGCGTCCTTCGCGCCCTTGGCGACGAAGGCCGTCAGCCCCAGAAGATAATAGGCGAGCGCGGCGACCGACAGGCCCTGCACGATGCGTTGCAGACGCATCTGCAAGCGCGCGCGGCGGTTCATGTCGTGCAGCAGGTCGCCGTTTTGGCGTTCGAGCTCCAGGGTGAGGCCAGTGCGCATGAGATTGATGGCGCGCTCCACCTGGTTCGACAGGCGCGCCTGCCGCGCCTCGACGGCGTTACAGGTCTCGATCGCCGGATCGAGCCGCGCGCTAAGGAAGTTGGATATCGTCACATACTGGCTTTCCTTGGTCTCCTGCAGCAGCTCCAGGCGGTTCTTGACCAGCGCATGATAGGCGCGGCTGGCTCCAAAGCGAAAGGCGCTCTTGGTCGACAGCGCCTCGCTGGCGGCCAGCAAATCCGACAGGCGGTGGAGCAAGTCCTCGTTGGTGCGCGTGTCCTGCATCCGGCTGAGCGCGTGGGTGATGCCGGACAGTTCGCGCTCCATGGCGCGCAGCTGCGGGCTGGCCCGGCGCGCCTCCGGCAGGCCGAGCAGCGCCATGGTCCGATAGGTTTCGATCTCCAGCGCGCGCTGCGCAAGACGGCCGTTGTCCAATGCGCTCCCGCCTTCCGCGCGAATGATCAACCGCGTGAATTTGGCGCTGTCCACGGCGAAATCGGTCAGCACATGGGCGGCGCCCTTGGCCGCGCCGATCACGCAAAGACTTCGCGAATTGAACAGGCCCGCCAGTTCCCCGAGGCTCAGCTCACGACCGACGACGCAAAGATGCGCGGCGACGATCAATCGCCCCGGCGGCCGAAAGCTTATCTCCCCCGCGCCCAAGGGATCGGGATGCGAGAAAGGCGCGGCTGCGTCAACCGACGTGGACCAGGTGTAGGTGGTGAATTCGGTGTGCTGCTCCCAGCGCAAGGCCCAGTCGCCGAGGCCGAGGCTTTTGAACTTCGCGTCCCCCGCCGCCGCGCAATCGCGCGAAGCGCAGAGCCGCTCGATCTCCCCGCGGTCGGCCTGCGCCGCGTCCTCATTGGTCGCGAAGGCGAAATGATAGACGCGGCGCGGCGTCTCCAGAGGCACGAACGGACGCGCATGCAACTCCGCGAGAATCGCCGCGCGCGATTCATGTTCGACGAAAGACGTGTTGGCGGCGTTTTCAGTCATAAGTTTCGCCTCTTGACGCCGGGCCGCGGCCTTCGTTCACGTGATCACGCTGGGCGCAGCGCGGCCGGTGAAGCGCTCGATCTCGGCGAGCGATAGCGACAGCCCGATCAGTTCCTTCAACGCCGTCTGCGCCTCTATGTCCTGCCGAGCGACATCGCCCTCGAAGCGCTCGATATAGACGCGCAGCGTCGCGCCAGCCGTGCCGGTGCCGGACAGGCGATAAACGATGCGCGAGCCGTCCGTAAACATCACGCGCAGGCCCTGATTGGCCGAGTCGGAGCCGTCGACCGGATCGTGATAAGCGAAGTCGTCGGCGGCGGCGATTTCCAAGCCGCCAAACACCTTGCCCTTGAGCGCCGGCAATTTTTCGCGCAGCGCCGCAACCAACGCATGAGCGCCGTCGCTGTCCACCTCCTCAAAATCGTGGCGCGAATAATAATTGCGGCCATAGGTCGCCCAATGCTCGCGCACGATATGGTCGACGCTCGCGCGGCGCGCGGCGAGTATGTCAAGCCACAGCAAGACCGCCCACAGCCCATCCTTCTCGCGCACGTGATTGGAGCCGGTGCCGGCGCTCTCCTCGCCGCAAATCGTGACGAGGCCGGCGTCGAGCAGATTGCCGAAAAACTTCCATCCCGTCGGCGTCTCGAACAGCGGAACGCCGAGCTTTTGCGCGACGCGGTCGGCGGCGCCGCTGGTCGGCATCGAGCGGGCGATTCCGACGATCCCGCCCTTGTACCCCGGCGCGAGATGCGCGTTGGCGGCGAGAATGGCGAGACTGTCGGAGGGCGTCACGAAGCGGGAACGGCCGATGATCAGATTGCGGTCGCCATCGCCGTCCGACGCCGCGCAAAGATCGGGCGCGCCCGGCGACATCGCGAGATCATAGAGATGCTTGGCGTGGACGAGATTGGGATCGGGGTGATGGCCCCCGAAATCGGGCAAGGGAACGCCATTGATGACGCTGCCCTTGGCGGCGCCGAGCGCGTCTTCGAGGATGGCGTGCGCATAGGGGCCGGTGACCGCCGACATCGCGTCGAACTTGATCGTAAAGCCGCCGCAAAAAGCCTCGCGGATGCGATCGAAGTCGAACAACGCCTCCATCAGCGCGCGATAGGTCTCCACGCTGTCGACGATCTCGACGCGCATGTCGCCGAGTTGCGTCGCTTTCAGCGAGTCGAGATCGACATCCGCCGCTTCGACGATTCTATACGAAGCGATTTGGCGCGTGCGGGCGTAGATAGCGTCGGTGATTTTTTCGGGCGCTGGGCCGCCGTTGCCGACGTTATATTTGATGCCGAAATCGCCGTCCGGGCCGCCGGGATTGTGGCTCGCCGACAGCACGACGCCGCCAAACGCCTTGAGCTTGCGGATCAGCGCCGAGACAGCCGGCGTCGATAGAATGCCGCCACGCCCCACAACCGCGCGGCCAAAGCCATTGGCGGCGGCGATCTTGAGGATCGTTTGGATCGCCTCGCGGTTGTAGTAACGGCCGTCGCCGCCGACGACCAGCGTTTGCCCTTTAAAACCTTCGAGACTGTCCAAGATCGACTGCACGAAATTTTCGACGTAATGCTTTTGCTGAAACACCGGAACTTTTTTGCGCAGGCCTGAGGTGCCGGGACGTTGGTCCAGATAAGGCGTGGTGGCGACAATCTTCGTCATGGAGCGTCCCGGATTTGGCCTTCAAATGAAAACAGGGCGCGGCGAATCGTTTCGACGCGCTGGAATTGTCTTTTAGCTGAAAATAGCGGCGTCGTTAGGAGGAGAACTTGCGCCGCGCGCCATGGCCCGCCGCGGCGGCTATCTCAAGCGATAGACCGCATGGCACGCGGCGCAATTTTGCGTCACCTGCGCGAGAGCCTCGAGCGCCGGTTTTGCGTCGCCGCCCGGCGGCATTTTCGCGGCCTCGACCGCGAAGGCGCTCGCCGATTCGTGCATCGCCAGTCCGAGCGCGCGCATCTGCTCCGGCATGTATTTGGCCATCATCGCCGCCATGTCGCCCATCGGCGTCATGTTTCCGGACGCGCCGGTCGGCTTGACGCAGGCGGCGGCGTCTGGCGACTCCAGGCCAAGGCGCTCCTTGGCGATCTTGCTGGCCTTGGCGCCGTCGCCGGCGGCGAGCGCGGCGAGGATTTCCTGCAACGCGACGAAATGGCCGCGCATATTGCTCAGCATATGCTCGCGCATGTGCGCTGGAAAATCGAGCGGCTGGCGCGTGTCCGGCGCCATGGCCATATGCCCGCCGGGTTGCGCCGCGACGCCTGCGGCGCCGAGGACGACGAGCGCCGTCAGGGCGCCAAGACTATGAATCATTCTCATCTTGGTCTCTCCCGACCCCGCGCCGCCAGGACGGCCGGCGCCGCGCAACCCAGTTAGAATTAGAACATGAAGCGCCCTGAGGCCGAAATCCGCCATCCGTGACCCAGTTGCGGCCCGTTCACCTCCTGAAAGACGGGGCCCCCGGCCTCGACGCCAAACACTGTCCTGCCCAGTCCCAACGGGGCGCCGGCGACCTCCACGCCGCCAAAGAGATCGATATGCTTGCCGCCGTAATAGAGCGGGTTCGCCGGCGAGGAGAGCCCGGTGATTGACGGGTCCTGGCCATGAATATGATCCTGCGTGCTTCCGAGCGCCCGCGCCGTGAGGGTCACCCCGGGGATCACGCTGTAGCCGCCCCAGCCGGTGATCTCGTTCGAAGCGCCATATTGATAGCCTTCGACATTATAGTCGAGCGCGAAGCGCCCGCGATACATCAGTCCCCACGACCAGGGACCCATCACGCCCGTGTAGGCGAGCGTCGGAACCAAATCGACCGTTCCCGTTCCAATCTGCATGGCGTAGGGGGCGCGCATCGTCATGTAAGCGCCCATGGGACTGAGCATTTGGATGGTCGCTTGCTGATTGCCGATGGGCAAAGCGAGGCTCAATCCAAACTGAAGGTGATTGATCTTGTCCTGATAGAGCCTGTAGATCGCGCCCACCATGGCGTCGCTGAAACCTTCGGTGCTTCCCGAGCTCTGGCCGAGAACGGCGGCGCCCGACATTCCCGCGAAAGTCGTCATGGACATCGACTTTTGCGTATAATTGGCCATGTACATCAAGTTGATGGCGTCGGTCAGCCCGTACATGCCGTTGAACATGTGCATTTGCGAGTCCATGCTCGACGGAACGATCCGCAGCATCACCGGCATCGTCATGGTCATCGGCATCATCATGCCCATGGAGGATTTCATCATCATCGTCATCGTCATCGTTTGACCCGAGAATATCGACGAGGCGATCGTCGCGGGCGACACTTGCGATGACCCTATATAATCGCCGCTCATATGCATGAAGCTCGGCGTGTAATTGACCATGCCCACGCCGGCTGGAACCATGAAGGCTCCCGTGACGCCGGCGGGGATATGCACGCCCGGCATTCCCGCGCCATGGTCGGTGGTCACGGTCTGGCCTGCCATCACGCCGATATCGGAATGGTCCATCGCCGCGCCGGAGCCTGATTGATCCATGGCTTGAGCGGGAATTGCCGCGGCGCCGGCGAATGTGGCCATCAAGACGCGGCGCAGCAGACTCGTAATCTGCGAGCGATGATCGGCCGTCGTTAGCTTTGGCATTTGCGCCCCCCGGACAGAGAGGCCGCGGAATGCTTAAGCCTCAGGATATGCGCTATATAGTCATATTTTATGATGATTCCGGAATGCCCTATCTACAATGTCAGATCGATTTCTATTTACTGTTGCGAAAATACAACATGATGCACAGATATTACGCAGATTAAAATAGCAAGAAGATGCGCCGATAAGCATGCTGTCTATTTATTGTGCTCCCGAAATGTTGAGGTTTGTCAGCCAAAGTTTGATTTCGCCCGCCACGCTTTCTCGAAACCAGCTGTCCAGTTCAATCGGCGGCGCGGCGCACGACAGATCAGGCCGTGCGGCGGCGCAACGCCTGGTCCAGATCCTCGATCAGGTCTTGCGCGGTCTCCAGCCCCACGGACAGGCGGATCACGTCGGGGCCGGCGCCGGCGGCGAGGCGCTGTTCGTCGGTCAATTGCCGATGCGTCGTCGAGGCCGGATGCAGGATCAGGCTGCGCGTGTCGCCGACATTGGCGAGATGCGAAAACAATTGCACCGACTCCACCAGCGCGACCCCAGCCTCGTAGCCGCCCTTGAGCCCGAACGTGAAGACCGAACCCGCGCCGCGCGGCAGATATTTCTTCGCGAGATCGCGATAGGGGCTGGAGTCCAGCCCGGCGTAGGAGACCCAGGCGACATCAGCGTGGCCTTCGAGAAAGCCGGCGACGCGCGCGGCGTTTGCGACGTGGCGCTCCATGCGCAGCGGCAGCGTCTCGACGCCCATGATGGTCAAAAAAGCGTTCATCGGCGCGAGCGTCGGGCCGAAATCGCGCAGCGCCACCGCCCGCGCCTTCATCGTGAAGGCGAAATCGCCGAAGGTCTCGAAGAAGTCGAGGCCGTGATAGGCGGGCTCCGGCCCGGCGAGCGAGGGAAATTTGCCGCTGGCCGCATAATCGAACTTGCCCGACTCCACCACCGCTCCGCCCAGCGAATTGCCGTGCCCGGCGAGGAATTTCGTCGTCGAGTGACAGACGATGTCGGCGCCCCATTCGAGCGGGCGGCACAGATAGGGCGTCGCCAGCGTGTTGTCGACGACGAGAGGAATCCCGGCGCCGCGGGCGATGAGCGCAATGGCTTCGATGTCCGCCACCACGCCGCCGGGATTGGCGAGGCTCTCGATGAAGATCGCCTTCGTGCGCTCCGTCAAAGCGCGCTTGAAATTTTCCGGGTCCTTCTGATCGACGAAATGACAGGTCCAGCCGAGTTTGCGAAAACTCGCGCCGAACTGCGTGAGCGAGCCGCCGTAAAGATTGCGCGAGGCGATGAATTCGTCGCCTTGCTCCAGCAGCGTGAAGAAGGTGAGGAATTGCGCCGCATGTCCCGAGGCCGCCGCGACCGCCGCCCGTCCGCCTTCCAGCGCCGCGATGCGCTCCTCCAGCACGGCGACGGTCGGATTGCTGAGGCGCGAATAGACATGGCCGAAACTATGCAAATTAAACAGCGAGGCGGCGTGCTCGGCGTCCTCGAACACATAGGACGAGGTCTGGTAGATCGGCGTGATCCTGGCGCCGGTCGACACATCCGGCATGGCTCCGGCGTGGATCGCCTTGGTCTCGAAGCCATGGCCGGTCCTGGGCCCGGCTTCCCGCTCGCGCAGCGGCTTGCGGGTCGGCGGCCTCGGCGCACGGCTGGAGACGACGCCGGTGTTGACGCCGCTCCACGCCAGCTCCCCGCCGAGCCGGCCATATTCGATCTTGGGACAGCGGTTCATCACGACATCGAGACCGGCGGCGCGCGCCCGCGAAGCCGCCGTGTCGTCGCGCACGCCGAGCTGCATCCAAATGGTCTTTGCGCCGACGGCGATGGCTTCGTCGGTGACGGCGCCGGCGAATTGCGAGCGGCGGAAAATCTGCGCGATGTCGATGGGCTCGCCGATCGACGCGAGGTCCGGGCGCACGGTTTCGCCGAGGAGCTGCTGGCCGGCAAGGCCGGGATTGACCGGAATGACTCTGTAGCCCTTGCCCTGAAGATATTTCATGACGAAATAGCTGGGCCGGTTCCAATTGGCGCTCGCGCCGACCAGCGCGATGACCTTTGAGCGGGCAAGAATCTTGCGGATCAGATCGTCGGGATAGGCGAGATCGTCGGTCATTGTCGGTCGCCTCGGTCGGCCTCGGGGAACAAGGCTCGCAAACCGGCCTCGGTCGCCGCGCAGACGCCGCGCTCGGTGATCAACGCCGTCACGTAACGCGCCGGCGTCACGTCGAAGCCGAAGTTGCGCGCCGGCGTTCCCAGCGGCGTCAGGCGCACGCGCTTGATGGCGCCCGTGTCGGCGCGCCCGCTGATATAGCTCACCTCGTCGCCGCCGCGCTCCTCGATGGGAATTTCCGCTACGCCGTCGCTAATGCGCCAGTCGAGCGTCGAACTCGGCAGCGCGACATAAAATGGCACGCCATTGTCATGCGCGGCCAGCGCCTTGAGATAGGTTCCGATCTTGTTGCACACGTCGCCGCTGCGCGTCGTGCGGTCGGTTCCGACGATGCAAAGATCGACGAGCCCGTGCTGCATCAGATGGCCGCCCGCGTTATCGGCGATCACTGTGTGCGCGACGCCCTCTCCCGCAAGTTCGAAGGCGGTGAGGCTCGCCCCCTGATTGCGCGGCCGCGTCTCGTCGACCCAGACATGAACGTCGACGCCGGCGCGCGCGGCCTTGTAAATCGGGGCCAGCGCGGTTCCCCAATCGACCGTCGCCAGCCAGCCGGCGTTGCAATGGGTCAATATATTGACGCGCGCGCCGCTCTTGCGCGCCGCCGCATCGCGGATCAGCGCGGCGCCATGCTCGCCGATGGCCTCGCAGCAGGCGGCGTCCTCGTCGGCGATTGCGGCAGCCTCGGCGTAGGCGAGTTCCTCGCGCCGCGGCGCGGGCGCAGCGAGCAGAACCGCGCGCACGCGATCGAGCGCCCAGCGCAGATTGACCGCCGTCGGGCGCGTGTGGTTCAGCGCGTCATAAGCGCGCGTGATCGCGTCTTCGCCGGAGTCATCGCGGGCCGCGAGGGCGAGGCCATAGGCTCCCGTCGCGCCGATCAGCGGCGCTCCGCGCACGATCATGTCCCGGATCGCGACGACGGCGTCCTCCAGCGAGGACAAACGCCGCGTCTCGAAGGCGAAGGGGAGCTTCGTCTGGTCGATGACGCGAATGCTGGCTCCGTCCGGATCGAGCCAGATCGATCGATAATCGCGTCCGTCGATTTTCATGAGCGATGCTCCAAACCACGCGCCTTCAAACGCGTCTATTTCCCGTCCAAAAACTCCGCCACGCCGGGGATGGCGCGCAACGCTGTCAAATCGTCGGCGTTCGGCAATTGCGGGCGATCCCGCTCCGCGTTCACGAGACACAGGAAACCCAGCGCCTCGCCCCCCGTCGCGCGGAACTGATGCCAGCTCCAGGGCGCGATAGTGACAAGATCGTAGGTCTCGACCGCCCGCACCATTTCGCGGACCAAGCACGTCCCGCGCCCGTGCAAGATCATGACGGCATGGACATGCTCGTGCCGCTCCAATGTCGAGAAACCGCCCGGTTCGATCTTGAAGTAGCGCAGTTCTCCCGCGAGACCGGGCCCCGAAAACAAGACCTGCCGCGAGATGGATTTGAACGGCGCGCTGCCTTCTTCCTTGTAGTTCAGGCGATCGACGCCCGCCCAACGAAAGCCGCTCTGGGCGTCGCGAAATATCTTTAGACCATCGTCAGACGTCGGGCTCATCTGCGGGCTCATCGGTAAGAGAAGTCTTCGACCGCGCGAACGAAGGCGCGGGTTTCCTCGGCGATTCTGTCGTGTTCGGCGAGCAGCAGATCGCCGCCGATCAGCAGCATCGTGTCCTGACCGTAAAAGTTGAGAGTTTCCGCGACGCGGCGCAATGTCAAGCCTCCGGCGGGAACGGGCGCGGCGGGCAAGAGATCGCCGAGCGGCTCTCTCGAAGCGTCGGCGATGGCGCGGCAGGTTGCTTGGCTGTAGCCGAAGCGCCCGCCGAAGGTGGCGAAAATCACCGCGTCCGCGCCGAATAACCGATGGAGCCTGGCGTAAAGCGGCGGCGAAATCCGCGCGCCGCCGGTGAAGCTCGGATGGGCGAAAAAACAAAACCCGGGATGCTTGCGCTTCAGCGCGACGACATTCGACGCGCCGATGATCGCCGGCGCGAGCATGGCGACCCTCAATCCCTCGCTCGCGGCGAAAGCGAGCCGGCGGTCGATCTCCTCGAAACTGCCCCACAGGCTCGGGACATAATGGGTGAGCCGGCCGGTTGCGCGGGACGCCTCGCGCATGGCGCTGGCGCAGGCCGCGACGCGCTCCTCGAAAGGGCTGTAGTCCTGATCGGCGAGGCCGTGATCGTCCTTGATGAAATCGGCGCCGCCCTTGGCGAATTCGAAGGCGAGGCTCGCCAACTGCCGCGACGACATGCCTTGCGGCTTCAGAGCCGAACAGGTCATGGCGCGCCGGCCGGCCCCGGCGAGCTTGCGCAGGCCGTCGAGTCCATGATTGGGGCCGCCCAAGGCCGCGAGCAGCGCGGGCGGAATCGACGCGTCCTGCAGCGAAATATCGTCGTGCATCGAGGTGTTTCCGAACAGAATGTTCACCAATTGGCCGGCGTCCTCGCCGACCGTGCGCGCACAAAGTTCGATGGTCACGTCGAAGCAGCCGTCCGCGCCTTGCGAGATCGCCCGCACCTTGCCGACAATGTCCGCGAGGATCAAAGGATCGCGCACCCCGGCGAGCGGCATTTCGACGCTCTGCTCGACGGCGATTTTTTGCGCGCGATCCTTGATGGAGCCTGCGTCGGCGCGCACGCGATAATGCGCGATTATGTTCGAGACCGTCTCCGCGCCGCTCATCGCCCCCGCCATGATCTCATGCCCGGCGCCACTCGACGCCAATCGGCCGTCTCCGATACGCCAATCAAGGCGCCATAAGCCAAGAAAAAGACGCGCGCGCAACCAATTGCGGCGGGGCAAGCCCTGCTTTCGCCCAAAAATCCTCCTCTTCGCCCGCTATCGCGAAGCGCGCTCCCCCTTAGAGCGCCGGTTTTTAAGGGATCGTTCACCCTGTCATGGTGAATTTCCCGTCAACAGCAGTGAAGTTGCGTAGAGGGTTGAAGTCGTGGGTTATCTGTCGCCGCCGCCGTCGCCGCAGCCGGTCGTCGTCTATAAAGACGTCGGCGGGCTGGTCAGCGATTACGAGACTCAAACCGAGGCCTATCGCCGCGAAAACCGCGAGGTGCGGCTGCACGAATGCCGCTCCGCCTGCACTCTCGCGCTAAGCCTGCCCAATGTCTGCGTATATCCCGACGCGCAGGTGAAATTCCATCAAGCCTATAATGAGCTGACGCGCGAGACGGATCTCGGCGTTTCTGCGCAATTGTTCAACAGCTATCCCGCCGCCGTGCAGGGCCGGCTCGGGTCTTTGACCCGTCAGTATAAGGTGCTGAGCGGCGCCGAACTGATCGCGCTCGGCGTGCGCAACTGCGCGCAAAGCGACCCCGTCATGGTCGCCGCGAAAAAGCCGCCGGCGGCGCCTCTGGCCGGCTCCAATCCGTTGGGCGAAATCGCCCAGAATGTGCGGGTTGCGGTGGCCAATGCGCTGGCGCGGCCTGCGGACGCCCCGCCGGCGGGGGCCACTATCGCGATCGCCGACCGCAAGCCGCTGCCGCCGACGCTGGCGCGACTGGCCGGCGACGCCGAGGCGCGCCTCGGCAAGATGCGGAGCGCCGAACTCGCCGCGCCGCAGGGCGGATTTGGCGCGGTGGCGGTTCCGGGCGTCGTGTCGAGCGCGCTTCCTCCGCACCCGCCGCGTCGCCCGGATCTTTCGGCCATTGCGGTCGCGCCGCCCGCGGTCGCCGCCTCAAAGCTGATCGATGGCGCTCAACCCATTCTCGACGCGAGCCGTTTCGCGCCGGCCGCATATTCTCCGCAAGCTCAAGTCGAACCGGCGAACGGAGAAAAATCCGGCGGTTGAGCGCTTTCCGCCCGCCATAGCCCGGCGCTTGAGACCGAGGGCGCGGAGTCGTTCGAACGGAAAGCGCCATCCAAGCGCAGACCAAGAGCCGGTCGACCTCGTCTCGAAGTCGGCGAAAAATGGCCGCAACAGTTGGTTTATATGCGTATTGATTTATATTCGAACGAAATTACAATATTCGATATTTAATACTATGTAGATACGGAATATAATATGCAAAAAAAATAGAACAAGCCGCATTCTCGCGCATGGCGCCTTTGGGGAACAACGCCCCGCAGCGGCGCGCCGGACGACGCTCCTCTGTCGATTTTCAGGCTGCGACAACACGAGGGCCGCCGCAGCCCGATATACAACCATGTATTGCTGAAAGGCTTGACCACAACCTACGATCCCCTTACAAGCATGATGCGTTTATGCAGTCGAGAACGCGGTTTATTTTGAGTATGGAGGCGTTCCAATGTCGATGGACGATCAGTTGACGGCGGGATTTGACGCGGGCCCGACTCCAGCGGCCGTCTTTCGGAAATCGCAATGGTGCTGGTATTGGTTGATTTTCGGCGTCGCCGCCGGCGCGGCGGGTTCATTGGCCGAAGGCAAAAGTGACGGACTGGCGGCCTCGGTTATCGTCGTATACGCCCTTCAAGGGCTGATTGCGGAAGGCCTCGGGGTGAGGGTCTCCGCCAATCGCATTTCGGTCCCACGCCGGCTCAACCCCCTCTTGCCGCAGCTCCTTTTGTGGCGCGCCTCCGGGTCGCTGGAAGAACTGGAATTTGTCTCGTCGTTGTCCAAACTGGACAAAGGATGCGCAGCGATCCTGCGTTGGACGGATGCCTCCGAGATCCCGGTGGTGTTCTCAAGTCGCCAGAGCAAACTGTCGTTTTTCAGAACACTGCGCCAGTTTCGGCCACAAATTGGCTTTTACAGAAGACAGGGCTGAAACTTGCTGATCCCGCGTAAGCCCGCCTACGCCGGCGGGCTGCGGCTATTCGCCCGGACGAATATTTAGGCTATTTTTCTCCACGATGTTGGCGTAACCTGCACCGGTTGTGGGGGAAAGCGAACAGGCTGGCGCGAACTCGCCGTCGATCGACGGGCGGGGTAAGAGTCTCGATCGCCACCGCTCCAGCCACGGATTTCTAGGCCCTTCGCGGGGTAGCCCGCCGGAATGGCCGCTTTTGCCGCCGCGCGGCCCGGCCCTTTGGCCCGGGAGCGCGGACAGGTCGGCGGAAAGCCGCAGGACGCGAACGGCGCGCCGTCAGGCGCTCGGGCCGCCCGCGCTTAAATGTGGGAGCGAGACATTTGTTGCAAGGCGCCGGCCTCCGCGCATCCCGAAATTCGGTCAGGAACTTCTCTCTCGTCGTGGGGGCGCTGACGACTTTGCTGGCGACCTTGGCGCCGTCGATGACCGAGACCGCCGTCGCCAACGGCGACACGCGCACCCTCAATCTCTTCTACGTGCATACAGGCGAATCGCTTTCCGCGACCTATCTGGTCAACGGCCAATACAACGCCGCGGCGCTGCAGCAGCTCAACTGGTTTTTGCGCGATTGGCGACGTAACGAGCCGATCGACATGGACCCCCGTCTGTTCGACGTGGTCTGGGAAGCCTATCGCAGCGCCGGCGCCGAGGGCGAGGTGGTCACCGTCGTCTCCGCCTATCGTTCGCCGCAAACCAACGCCATGCTGCGGGCGCGTTCGCGCTCGGTCGCCAAATTTTCGCAGCATATGCTCGGCAAGGCGATGGACACAACCATGCCGGGAATGCCGATGTCGCGCATTCGCGAGGTCGGTATGCGGATGCAGCGCGGCGGCGTCGGCTATTACCCGACCGCCGGGACGCCCTTCGTTCATCTCGACGTGGGCAGCGTGCGCGCTTGGCCGCGCATGAATTACGATCAGCTGGTGCGGCTGTTCCCGGACGGCAAGACCGTGCATATTCCGAGCAACGGCCAGCCGCTCGCCCGCTACGAGGAGGCCAAGGCCGACATCGAGGCGCGCAACAATGGCGCGATCGTCGTGGCGCCGCGCAAGACGTCGTCCGGCGGCTTCTTCGCGTTTCTGTTTGGCGGCGGCGGCGACGAGGAGGGCGACGATGTGGCGCCGGTCCCGGCGCCCAGCACGCGCAAGCAATGGGCCCAACTCGCGCCGCGCAATTCCAGGGGGGTCAAGATCGCCGCCGCCGAATCGGACGAGGAAGGCGGCGGGGAGGCCCCCGTGGAGACGCGCCGTTCCGCCGTGCTGGCCAAGGCGCGGGCCAATCTGCCGCGCGGCGAGACGGTGATGACCGCCGCGCCCGACGACAAACCGCCACAACCCTCGCGTGAAAAGCCCGCGGCCGCCAACGCGCCGCTGCCTCCGGGACGCCCCGCCTCGCTCGACAAGCCGACCCCGCTGGAGCCGCCGGCCGCCGACAGGCGCCTCGCCGTGGCGTCGGTCGAGCCAGACGACGCCGCCAAATTATTGCGCGGCAATTTCGCCGAACCGGCGCGGGAGTCCGCGAGCTCCGCCGTTGCGCCGACTGGCGCCAGCGCGCCGCTGCCGCCGCGCCGGCCGCAGGATCTGGCCGCCAGCGTGGATGCGCCGCTGCCGCCGATTCGGCCGATAGAGCTTGCCTTCGCCGCCGGCGAGAGCGCGGCCCCCGTCGCAGTGGACGCGCCGCTGCCGCCGCCGCGACCCAAAGGCCTCAGCGCCGCCGAGCGCGGACACGTCGAGAATGCGCTGACGAGCCTGATCGACGTGACCGGATCGCTCGAGAGCCGCGCCGGAGCGACGTCTGCGCAGCCACGCGCGAAAATGCGCGAAAGCGACATCGAAATGCTCGCCTATGCGCCGCCGGCGGTCGTCCCGGAGGAGACCGCCGCCCCGCCAGCGGCTAAGCCCGCCGCCGCCAAAACCGTCCTGCCGAAAACCGGCTTTGTCCCGGCGCGGCTGGACCACTCGAATTTCCAGGCCATGACCCAGGCGGCGCCGGCCAGCAAAACGTCGACCGGCTCGGTGCTAGGCGCCTCGATCGGCGCCGTGCGTTCGGCGGCCCGCGCGACCGAGCCGAGCCTGCTGACCTCCGCGACCGGCGGCGGCGCGACGCGCTTCTCCAATCAAATCGCCGCCCCGGCGACGGATAGATTCGCCGCTCGATGATTTTCGGCGGAGCGAGAGTCGCGCCAAAGCTCCCCACTCCCAAAATCCCCGTTTCCTGGGGCGAGTTGATCGACAAGATCACGATTCTCGAAATCAAGCGCGCGAAGCTGCAGGGCGAGACGGCTCGCGCCAATGTCGAGAGGGAGCTTTCCCTGTTGCGGGAAGCCGCGGGCGCCGTGATCGACAATGGCGCGCTCGCGCCGCTGCAAGAGAAGCTCAAGGGGCTCAATCTGGAGATTTGGGACGCGGAAGAAAAATTGCGCGCGAAGGAAGCGGCGCAAAGATTCGATGAGGATTTCATCGCGCTCGCGCGCTCCGTCTATGAGCGCAACGACGCGCGCTCGGCTGTCAAACGACGGATCAACGAGCTGCTTTCGTCGGAGCTTGTAGAAGAAAAGAGCCATAGGGGCGCCGGCTGAACCGAACCCGGCCTCACTCCTCGCTCCAAAAATAATGCCATACGCCATCCGAGCCGAAGCCCATGCGCATCGTCTTCGGACGGCCCTGCTCCAGCGAGCGAGCGAGGTCGTAAAAGCGCACGCAGCTCCATTGCGCGCGCTCTTCGGCGTCCCCCACCGGCAAGGCGGGAAAGGCCGGCCATTCGTAGAGCGTGACGGGCCCGCGCTGGACTTTGGCGTAAGGCTGCGTCAGCACGGCGCGCGCGACGTTGAGAATCTCGAAACCTCTCCGGTCGAAGGACAGCGCGCGCAGCACCTCGATCGGGTCGGCGCCGGCGGGATGTTTCTTGACCCCGCGCTCGAACAGCGGGCGCGTCTCGTTCCAGTCGATCGGGATGCGCAAGGCCTCCAACTCGCCCTTGTCGCAGGCGGCGAGAATCTTCTCGCGGATCGCCGCGACCTGAGGCGGCAGCGCCGCAAGATCGCGCGAGGGCGCAGAGACGACATCGGCGTCATTGGCGCGCTGGGGCATGCGGGTCTCCTGCCTTGCCGTGCTGTCGGAACGATAGCGCGGGCAAAGGGTTCTTACATTCGCCATTCTATCGGATAAACTCGCGCGCTTGGAGAGACGATGACCCGGCCTGCGCCAAAAAGAAACGACAAACCCGCCGCGACGCCGCTGGAGCTGATGGCGCGGCGGTCCAGAGTCATGCTGCTGGCCGAGCGCCTGCTGCGCCTTGGCGCCGCGCTGGCGACTCTCGCGCTAAGCTTTTTGGCGCTCTCCTGGTCCGGCCTGTGGCTGGAGGTCGGCGCGCCCTGGCGCATTCTTGGCGTCGCGCTGTTCGCACAGGGCGGGTTGTTTCTGCTGGTTCGCGAGGTTTTGCGCGGGCCTCCGAACCGTCGCCTCGCGCTGAGGCGGCTGGACGCGGAGGACGCCAGCGGCCTGCGCCCGGCGACGTCGCTGGAGGATCGTCTCGCCGGGGAGGCGCCCGATCCCGCGACAGCGACGCTGTGGGAGGCGCACCGCCGCCGGCTGGAGCAGGTCCTCGTCGCGCTGCGCGTCGCGCCGCCGCGCCCGGACCTGCCCCGGCGCGATCCCTTCGCGCTGCGCGCGCTGGCGCTGGTCGCCGCGGTGGCGACGGCCTTCGTCGCCGGCGACGAGAAATGGGCGCGGCTGCAAGCGGCGTTCGACTGGCGCGGCGCGCCAATTTCCTTTGAAACGGCGCGTTTTGACGCTTTTCTCGATCCGCCGCCCTATACCGGCCGCCCGCCGCTGGTCCTGGGGGACCAGGACATTGGCCAGACCCGCGAGGCGCCGGTCAATTCGGTGCTGCATCTGCGCTTCGCCGGCGCCGCCAAAACCGAAGGCGCCCTGGCGCCGATCGTGGAGCCGCCGGGCGCCGAAAAAGCCGCCGAGCAGGAGCAGAAATTCAAACTTGCCGGCGCCGCGCGCATAATTCTGCCGGACGGCCGCGCGTTTAATCTCGCCGCTATTCCCGACCTCCCGCCGGGCATCGAGCTCATGGAGCCGCCGCGCAATAATCTGCGCGGCTCGATGACGCTGCGCTACAGGACCGACGACGACTATGGCGTGATCGCCGCGCAGGCGCTGCTGTCGCGCCCCGGCGCGCGCCGCGCTCTCTATCCGCCGCCGCAACTGCCGCTGACGCCCCTGCCCGAACGCGACGGGCGCGGCGAGACGCAGGCGACGCTCGATCTCTCCGACAGTCCATGGGCCGGCGCCAGCGCGACGCTGACCCTACAGGCGCGCGACGAGGGCGGCAACGAGGGCCGCTCAAAGCCCGTCGAAATCAAGCTGCCGCAGCGTCATTTCACCAAGCCGCTGGCCCGCGCCTTGGCCGAACAGCGGCGCGAACTCGCGCTCGACCCCGAGAATCGCGCGCAAGTGCGGCTGGCCCTCGACGGCCTCTCGATCGCGCCGGAACTCTTCGACACGCCTTCCTCGATCTATCTCGGTTTGCGCGCCGCGCGGCGCGGACTCGACGGGCCGCGCAGCGACGACCAATTGCGCGAGGTCGCCGAACTGCTGTGGGCGATGGCGCTGAGTTTGGAAGGCGGCGATATCGCGCAGTCCGAGCGCGATCTGCGCGAGGCGCAGCGCAAATTGCGCGAGGCGCTGGCGCGCGGCGCCGATGACCAGGAGATCGCCAAGCTCACCGAGGAACTGCGCGACGCGATGGCGAAATTCGTGCAAGGCATGACCGAGCAGGCCGCGCGCGAAGGCGACCATGGCGCTTCGCCGGGCGCGAAAGGCGAGGGCCGCGAGATCAGCAAGCAAGACCTCGACAAAATGCTCGACGAGATGGGCGAGGCCGGCAAATCCGGCGACCTTGCGCAGGCGCAAAAGCTGCTCGACGAGCTTGAAAACATGCTGGAGAATCTTCAGCCCGGGCACGGCGGCGGCAAGAGTTCCGAGGCGCGCCAAAGCGGCCGCTCCGAACTCGACCAGCTTTCGCGCGATCAGCAGCAGTTGCGCGACGAGACTTTTCAAGACGCGGCGCCAAAGGCCGCTTCGCCGGGCGACAAATCGGCCGGGAGCCCGCAATCGGGACAAGGCGCGCGAGAGGAGCGTCAACATGCGCTGCGGGAGCGGCTGGAGCGCCAGCGCGAGGCGTTGCGGCGCTCCGGCGAGGGCGCGCCGACCGAACTTGATGACGCCGACAAGGCGATGAAGGAGGCCGAGCAGGCGCTGGGGCAAGGACAAAGCGGCGCCGGCAAGGCCGTTGAAGCGCAAGGCCGCGCGCTACAGGCGCTGCGGCGCGGCGCCGATGAGCTGGCGCGGCGAGAAGAAGAAGGCGGCGCGGGCGAAGAGGGCGCGCAAGATCAGCGCGGCCAGCCGGGCCGCAAGGGCAAGGGTCAGGACCCGCTCGGCCGCGAAATGGGCAGCCGCGGCCAATATGATTCCCATTCCCGCTACGACCCGCTGGGCCTGCCGCCGGCGCAACGCGCGCGCCGCGTGCAGGAGGAGGTCCGCCGCCGGCTCAGCCAACCAGAGCGCCCGGCGGAGGAGCTCGACTATCTGCAACGCCTGCTGCGGCGGTAAGGCTTGAGCGTTTCGCCGCGTCCCAGCGCCGTCCCTAATCCCCCCGATAGACGCAGCCCTCGAAACAGCTGTCGCGGAACACGCCGACCTCGCAAAGGCCTGGCGCGAAGGGCGAAAGATCATTCCATATATACAAGGAGAGATTCTCCAGCGTCGGCTTGCCCAGCCCTTCGAGGTCGTTGAGAAAGCTGTGGTCGAGCCTTTCGCGCAGCTCGGCGAGGCGACGGCCCAGTTTGCCGAGGTCCATCACCCATTGCTGCTCCTCGTGGCGCTCGCCGCGCAACGTCACCCGCACGCGGAAGGAATGCCCGTGCAGATTGCGGTATTTGCCGCCGGTCGGATGCTCCGGGTCATAGAGGGCGTGCGCCGCCTCGAAATAAAACTCCCGGTAAATTTCGAAACTCGCCACGGCTACTTCACCCCGATGATCTTGTGCGTCTGCAACGACAGGCGCCAGCGCGGATGGCGCAGGCAATAGTCGATCGCCGCCTCCCTATTGCGCAATATCTGCGGCCCGTCCATGGGCTGCAACAGGAAATGCGCGAAGTCGAGGCTCTCGAAAGCTTCCGGCTCGGCGCCCGGCTGCGGGAACACCAGCTTGAGCTCGTCGCCCCGGGTCTGGCGCAGCGGCGCCCCGGCCTTGGGCGAAACGCAAATCCAGTCGATCGAAGCGGGAACGGGCAGCGTTCCGTTGGTCTCGACGGCGATCTCGAAACCCTGGCCGTGCAGCGCCGCGATCAGCGGTTCGTCGATCTGCAGCATCGGCTCGCCCCCGGTCAACACGGCGAAACGCTGGTCGCGCCCCGGCCCCCAGAGCCTCGCCAGCAGGGCGGCGAGATCCTCGGCATTGGCGAATTTGCCGCCATTCTCGCCGTCCACGCCGACGAAATCGGTGTCGCAGAAGCGGCAGACCGCGTTCGATCGGTCCTCTTCGCGCCCGCTCCACAGATTGCAGCCGGCAAAGCGGCAGAACACTGCGGCGCGTCCCGCCTGACGCCCCTCGCCCTGCAAGGTTAAAAACGCCTCCTTGACCGCATAGACCATTGTTACGCTCACGCTGAACGGGTCGCGCAGGCCCGCAGGGACCCGCGCGGCGCCGCGCTTCTCAGCCCCTCGCCTCTCAACCCCTCTTGGGCCGCTCGACGTCCTTGCCGCCGGGCTCCTCGGCGGGCGGACGCGGAGTCGGATCGAGACTGCGGATATAAGCCACGATGTCCTCGATTTCCCGGCGCGTCAGACTCATGTCCGGCATTTTGGGATGCGGGTCGGTCAGGAACGCGGCGATCGCCTTGTCGTCGGGAAGGCGGACGGCGATGTCGGCGAAGGGCGGCGCGTCAGCGTTGGCCGAGCGCTGGTCGGCCGCGACAACATGGCAGGCCGCGCACCAGCGCTTGGCGATCACGCCGCCATGCGCCGCGTCGGCCGCGCGCGCCGGCGCCCCGAGCCCGGCGAGAGCTGGCGCGACCATGGTGAACAAGAAGAATCGGCGAAGCCCAGCGATCATTGCGGCGTCCTTCCTACAGCAACCTCCTCCGCGACATCTGATTCGCGGCGGCGAGGTTATTCTGACTTTAACCACATGCCGGCGACGGCGGGAAGTAATGGCTCGGCCCTGCGCCGCGTCATAGCGGCGCGCGGCATGTCTTGGCGACGCGGCGACGCCCGAAAATGTACAATTTCTAGCCCGGATGCGCTCTTTCGGATGGAGGATATGTGACCTTGTTGCAACACTCGCCAAGATAAATATTCGATCTTCTCAATTGACGCACAAAGCCCCTTTTCAGCCATAAACGCCGCGCTAAGGTCATCACGTCACAAGGTCATCAATGACGCGGCGACAACTTCCTGCGGCGATCCCTCCGCAGGGGTGAGCGGTTTCTTTGCGCGAAGTCGACCTCGAGGTGACACGTCGGAGTGTGTTGGCGCGTGTGCGGCGGCGGCCGCGTTTAGGGAAGACGAGCGGGTCATGATGAGGCCTTGGCGAACCGGGTTTACTGCATTTGTCGCGCAAAGACGCGGAGCGGCGTTTAGCGCCGCCCTCGGCGGAGCCCGCGCCGCGATTCTGCTGGTGAGTTTTGCCGGCCCGGCCCCGGCCCTCGACGCCGCCGACCAGCGCTTGACCTCGCCGACCGCTCAATTGCCGATGTTCAAGGACCCGCACGCCGCGTTGCGCGCCGGCCTGGAGAGTTACCACGCCGGCAACGCCAGCATCTCCGTCGAGGCGTTGCGCTACGCCGCCGACGGCGGCGAATCGCTGGCGCAGTGGAAGCTCGCGCGAATGTACGCCGAGGGCGACGGCGTGGCCCGCGACGACCGCAAGGCTTTCGACTATTTCTCCAAAATCGTCGAACATTTCGCGGACGACGATCCCGACCCCAACATGCGCTCGATGGCATCGAACGCCTTTGTTTCGCTCGGCCAATATCTGCGCGCCGGCATCGCCAGCGCCAAACTGGCGCCGGACCCGGAGCGCGCCTTCGATCTGTTTCGCTACGCGGCGACTTTTTTCCGCAACGCCGATGCGCAGTATAACGTCGCGCGCATGTATCTCGACGGCGTGGGCGTCAAGAAGGATATGCGCCAGGCCATGAACTGGCTCGACCTCGCAGCGCGCAAGGGACACCCCGGGGCGCAGGCGCGGCTCGGCCAGATGATGTTCGACGGCGAGGCCGGCGGCGGCGCCGCGCAGCGCTCGCGCGGACTGATGTATCTGACGCTGGCGAGAGAATCTGCGGGCGGCGCGCCCGCCGACCAGTGGATCGTCGATTTACACGCCAAGGCGCTGGCCTCCGCCAGCGAAGCCGACCGCAGGGCCGCCATCAGCATGCTGGAGAACTATCTCCAGCATCGCGACTAAAATCGTCGGCGAGGAATCAGCGAAAGAAGAAAAAACACGGCGGTTAAAACCGCCAGGATCGCGATAATCCATTCCGTCACTGTGGCGCCGCCAGGATGGTTGACCACGGCGACGACGGCGTTCTTCAGCGTATCCCATCCGCAATGCGTGATTTCGCCGAGAGTTTGCTCGGCCACCGGTTTCTCGCAAGGCGCCATATTTCGACTCCGCATGCCGTCTGAATAAACCGCGCGTGAAAATACTCTAACCTCGGCGCGCCAGGGAGCGCAAAAATCCCTGTGTGTCGTCGGTCAGCTCCATATCCACGGCGGGAGCCAGCTTCAGCAGTATATTTGCGACGAAAGCCTGATCGTTGCGCGGATCTTCCAAAACCTCCCGCAAGACCGGCACATTGTCTTCTATGTGTTGGAGGAAAGCCACGCCCTTCTCCAAAGTCTCCGTCCAGCGGTCGCGGTGCCATTTCGCGAGCGGAAACATGATTTCGTGGACAAAATTGGAGGTGCGCGCCTTCTCCAGGAAGCGCAGGCCGGCGCTCCAATTCTCCTTAGGCCGCAGCGGCGGCGGCGGTTTGTCGCCGATCAGCATTTTCTTGCCGGCCTGAGCGACAAAATCGTCCAGCGTCACCGGCGCCTCGATATTGGCGCGAAAGTTCCACAGGGCGTAAGACCCGGGAAATTCTTTGCCGAGACTCTCCGCCAAAGCGGCCTCGACCTTATCGACCGCGGCTTTGTCCTCGTTCAACGCCGCCGTCATGCAGAAGGCGAATATCGCGTCATTGCCGACATTGGCGACCGCGCCGCCCTTCAACTGCTGCGGCGATAATTTGGGCGTCCCCCCGTCGGCGGGGGTCCGCGCTTCGCCGGCCCGCAGCGCGGTGATGAAGGCGGTGATTTCCAGCCAGCCCATAAAATTGGCGACAAAGGCGTCTGGGTCGACATAGACGATCGCCAGATTGAGGGGCTGCTTGCGTTTCTTCAATTCCGCCATGTCGGTCACGGAGATTCCCCTCGTTCATTTGGCGCCGATCCGTTCGGCAATTTAGGCGGCGTCCTCTTCCGCCAATTGGACGCCGGTCAGGCAGACGTCGCCGTCGTCGATCACCAGCGTAATCGGCGTCAGGCGCTGGCCTTTGCAGGGGCCGATGAAGCATTCGCCGCTGTCCGGATCGAATTGGGCGCGGTGATTGCCGCAGGTGATGAAGTTTTCGTCTTCGTCCAGAAACTGGCCCGGCGTCGTGTCCAGGCGCAACCCCTGATGCGGACAGACGTTTTCATAGCCAAAGAACTGGTTGCACTTGCGGGTGATCAGGATCGGCCAAGGCTTCGGCTCGCCGCTCTCCCCTGCCCGCATCAGCACGAACCCTTTTACGTCGCGGTCGTCGATCTCGATTGTCCGGCAAATCACATAAAGCTCATCCATTGGCGGAACCCTTTCGGACAAAGCGCAAGGCCTCGATCACGAGGAAGCGAAGGCAGGGTTGCTGTAGCAATCGATGAGCCAGATTGCCGGCGCGCCAAAAATCCGGCGAAGTTTCGACAGACGAAAACAGCCCTGGCCGTCGCCGACCGGGGCTGTTTTCGTTGAAGCTCCCGCTCTTTACTGCGCGGCGAGCTTGATTTCCGGGTAAGTGCAGCGCTCGGAGCTGGCTTCGTCGAGATGCAGATTCGCCGGCGGCTCCACGAAGGCGATGCCGAGCGTCTGCCAGACATCGACCATCGCCTCGACCAAGGCTCCGATATGCGCGTGGTTGTGGCGCGGCGTCGGCGTGATGCGCAGGCGCTCGGAACCCTTGGCGACGGTCGGATAATTGATCGGCTGGATGTAGATGTGATGGCGCTCCAGCAGCATGTCGCTGGCGGCCTTGCACAGCTGCGCGTCGCGCACCATCACCGGGACGATGTGCGAGCTGTTCTCCAGCACCGGCAGGCCGGCGGCCGCCAATGCGTGTTTGGTGACCGCCGATGCGTGTTGATGCGCGATGCGCAGGTCCGGACGCGCCTTGAGCAGGCGCACGGCGGCGCAGGCGGCGGCGGCGACGGCCGGCGGCAGCGCCGTGGTAAAGATGAAGGACGGCGCATAGCTGCGAATGGCGTCGATCACCGCCGCGTCGCCGGCGACATAGCCGCCGAGCGTGCCGAAGCCCTTGGCCAGCGTGCCCTCGATCACGTCGATCTTGTGCATGACGCCGGCCTGTTCGCAGACGCCGCCGCCGCGCGGGCCGTACATGCCGACCGCGTGAACCTCGTCGATATAGGTCATGGCGCCGTAACGCTCGGCGAGCGCGGCGATTTCGGCGACCGGCGCGACATTGCCGTTCATCGAATAAAGGCTCTCGAACACGATGAGCTTGGGCCGCTCGCCCGCCGCGATGAGCAGCTCTTCGAGATGGGCCAAGTCGTTGTGGCGGAAGATTTTCGTCTCGGCGCGCGAGCGCTTGACGCCCTCGATCATCGAATTGTGGTTCGAGGCGTCGGAGAGAATGAGGCAATTGGGGAGGAGGTCGGCGATGGTGGAGATCGCCGCGAGATTGGAGATCCAGCCGGAGGTGAAGACCAGCGCCGCTTCCTTGCCGTGCAGATCGGCGAGTTCGCGCTCGAGTTCGACGATGGCGTGGCTGGTGCCGGAAATATTGCGGGTGCCGCCGGCGCCGGCGCCGACCTTGCCGGCAGTCTCGACCATGGCGGCGATCACCTCGGGGTGCTGGCCCATGCCGAGATAATCGTTGGAGCACCAGATCGTGACATCCTGGGTTTTGCCATCGGGGCGATGCCACACCGCCTCAGGGAAAGTCTCCACATCGCGCTCGATATGGGCGAAGACCCGATAGCGCCGTTCCGAACGAAGACGGAAGACAGCTGCCTCGAAGTAGCGCCGATAAACCATGCCGAAGCCCTTCATTCGCCGCGCCTTTTGCGCAGCACGCGCGGCCCCGGGCTCCCCTCCCTGGACCGCCGAACTTTGTATGAAAGACTACATAGCCCACCGGCGACTAAAACGCGAGGGGCGGATCGTCGCGGGGTGAATGAGGAATGAAGCAAACGCACGCGCCTTAAGCCGCCAACGCCGCCAGAACCCGCGCCCAGGAACGGGTTCCTTTGTGAAACGAGGTTAAGGAATATTTCTCGTTCGGCGAATGTATGCGGTCGTCCTCCAGCGCGAAGCCGATCATCAGCGCGTCCATGCCCAGATCGCGCTTGAAGGCGCCGACGATCGGAATCGAGCCGCCGCAGCCGGTCAGCGCCGCCTCGACGCCCCACTCGTCGGCGAGCGCCCGCCGCGCCCGCGTCAACGCCTCGGAGCCGAAGGGCAGATTGAGCGCCCCCGAGGCGCCATGCGAGATAAACTCCGCCTTGACGTCGGCCGGCAGCCGCTCCTGCACGAAGGCGCGGAATGTTTCGACGATTTTCTTGGGGCTCTGCGTTCCAACCAGGCGGAACGAAAATTTGGCGCTGGCCTGCGCCGGCAGCACGGTTTTCGAGCCCTTGCCGGTATAGCCGCCGACAACGCCGTTCACATCGCAGGTCGGGCGCGCCCAAATCTGCTCGATGACGCCGCGTCCGGCCTCGCCGCCAACCTGGGTGAGGCCGATCCCGTGCAAAAAAGCCGCCTCGTCGAACTCGAGTTCGCGCCATTGCGCGGCTAGGTCCTCGGGCAGTTCCGGCACGCCGTCGTAAAAGCCGGGCAGCGCCACCTTGCCGTCGTCGCCATGCAAGTCGGCGATAATTTTCGCCAGCACGTGGATCGGATTGACGACGGGGCCGCCAAACATGCCGGAATGCAGATCATGGCTGGCGCCCTTCAGAATCACCTCCTCCTGCACGAGCCCGCGCAGCATGATGGTTATTCCCGGCGTGGCGGCGTTCCACATGCCGGTGTCGCAGACGAGGGCCAGCGCCGGCTCCGACAATTCGGCCTTGTTCGCGGCGAGAAATTGCGGCAGCGACGGGGAGCCGGTCTCCTCCTCGCCCTCGAACAGGAAGGTCAGTTTGCACGGCAGTCCGCCATTGGCCTCGAAGGCGCGGCAGGCCTCGATGAAGGTCATGAGCTGCCCCTTGTCGTCCGAGGCGCCGCGCGCGACGATCTCCTGCGTCCCTTCGCCTTGTTGCAGACGCGGCGCGAAAGGATCGGTCTTCCACAGCTCCAGCGGATCGGCCGGCTGCACGTCGTAATGGCCATAAAACAGCAAATGCGGCGCATCCTTGCGCCGGGCCGCCGCATGGCCGACGACGATGGGGTGGCCCGGCGTCGGACGCGATTCGGCGCGATAGCCGAGACCCTGAAGCTCCTTCACGAGCCAGTCGGCGGCGCGCTCGCATTCCCCGGTGAAGGCCGGGTCGGTCGAAATCGAGGGAATGCGCAACAAATCGAACAGCCGCTGCGTGGAGGCGTCGATAGTCTTGTCGATGGTGGCGAGAACGGCGTCGAGCGTGGCCATGAATCGGCTCTCCTTGTCGGCCCGAAGTCTAGTCGGCTCCGCCAAAACCGCGAAGCCTTTTGCGCCGATCCGCCCAAATCCTTGAGACTTTTTTTCACGCCGCCGCCCCGAGGACTTTCGCCTAGATAAAGTCCGCGCGAATCGGCACATGGTCGGACGGCTTGTCGCGCCCGCGCAGCTCTTTGTCGATCTCGACGCTCTTCAAGCGATCGGCGGCCTGCGGCGACAGCAGCAGATGGTCGATGCGCAAGCCCTGATTCTTTTGCCAGGCGCCGGCCTGATAATCCCAAAAAGTGTAGACGCCCGGCGCGTCGGTGACGGCGCGTAGCGCCTCGGTGTAGCCGAGGTTCAGCAGCTGGCGGAATCTTGCGCGCGTTTCGGGCTTGAACAACGCGTCGCCGGTCCAGCCCTGGGGATCGTAAACATCCTCGGGGGCCGGGATGACGTTATAGTCCCCGGCCAGCACGACCCGCTCCTCCAGGGCGAGCAGCGCCCGCGCCCGAGCGGTCAGCGCGTCCATGAAGGCGAGCTTGTAGCTGTATTTCTCGCTGTCGGGCGGATTGCCGTTGGGCAGGTAGATCGAGGCGACGCGGTAAACTCCGCCGCCGCCGTCGCCGACCACCCCTTCGATGTAGCGCGCCTGCGCATCTTCGAAGCCCGGCAATCCCCGCGAAACATCCTCCAGCGGGATTTTGGAGAGCAGCGCGACGCCGTTAAAGGTCTTTTGGCCGAAGATCTCGACGTTATATCCGGCGTCCTCGACCTCGGCGCGCGGGAAGGCTTCGTCCTGGCATTTGAGTTCCTGCAGGCACAGCACGTCGGGCGCGACATCGCGCAGATAATCGAGCAAGGGCGCAAGCCTCTGGCGCACCGAATTGACGTTCCAGCTGGCGATGCGCATAGCTCGGCTTCTCCGATGCGCGCGCGGCGCGCGGCGTTGAAAAGACTTCTGCTTCAGGCGCCCGCTGCGGCCCCGGCGATTTCCGCGACAATCCGCTCCGCCGCCGCTTTCGGGTCCGACGCGCGGGTGATCGGGCGGCCGATCACCAGATGATCGGCGCCGGCGAGAACAGCCTGCGACGGCGTCAGCACGCGCTTCTGATCGTTGGCCTCGGCCCCGGCGGGACGCACGCCCGGCGTGACCAGCAGCATTTTCGGGCCAACCAGCGCGCGAACCGGCGCCAACTCCAGCGGCGAGAGAATCAGCCCATCGACGCCGAGCTCTCGCGCCTGCGCCGCCCGAAGAGCCACCAGCTCCGCCACGCCGAGCGCATAGCCGGCTTGCCGCAGGTCGGCGTCGTCATAGGAGGTCATCACCGTGACAGCGAGCAATTGCAAACCGCTGGCGCCCGCGCCGGCGCGCCCCGCGCGCATCGTTTGCACAAAGCCGTGGATCGTCAAGAAATCGGCGCCAAGCGCCGCGATCTGACGCGTCGCGCGCTCCACGGTCGCGCCGATATCGTGCAGTTTGAGATCGAGAAAGACCCGCTTGCCCGCCTGTTTCAAATCGTCGGCGAGGCCGAGCCCGCCGGCGTAGGCGAGCTCCAGGCCGATTTTGTAAAAAGACACGCTGTCGCCGAGTCCAGAGACCAAGGCTCGCGCCGCGTCGACGTTCTCCACGTCGAGCGCGACGATCAGTCGATCGCGCGCGCTCACTTGCCCGGCCCGCCCGCATGACCGGCGCGGCGATAGCGCCAGACCCGCGCCGGCGGGATATTCAGCAGAATCGGCGCCGAGCCCTTGCCGACATAGGCGCCCCCGACGCCATGGGCGTGGATCGGCATAGGCGACACTGCGAGCCCATAGGTGAACTGGATGAACAGCCCGTCCGGCCCCATCAGCTCGAAGGCCTGATGCAGCAGTTCGATGCGATCGCGCTCGGGACGATTCAGCAGCGGCAGGCTGGAAACGACGGTCGCCACACCGCCGCTCTCGACGTGACCGGCCAGCGTCGCCTTGAGGCCGTAAGCGTCGCCCTGCACGATTTTGACGCCGGGATAGCGCTCCGCCAGCATACGGCAGAATTTCGTCTCGTACTCGACCAGCAACAGCCGCTCCAGAGGAATCCCGCGTTCGAGCAGCGCCTTGGTCACCGGGCCGGTGCCGGGGCCAAGCTCGATGATCGGCCCTCGGCGCGCAAGATCGACATAGCCCGCCATCGCCTTGGCGAGAGCTGGTCCCGAGGGCGACACGGCGCCCACGATGCGCGGATTTTCGATCCACTGGCGAAGGAATCGCGCGCTGTCCGCGAGGGTGGTTTTTTTGGGCGGCTGACCATGCGTCAAGGAAGGATCGCCTTTTTGTTTAGCGGGCCGTCGCCCGCCCTAAAATGCTTGAGGCGGCGCCTTCTGAATGGCGCCTCGCTCTCTTCCTAGCCTTCCCGCGCGGTTTTGATAATCCCCCGCCGTCCCAAAGATTGGCGCGCTACTTTCCGAACAGATCCTTCATCCGCGCAAAAAAGCCGGTCGATTCGGGATGGGTCTGGTGAGACGACTCTTGCTCGAACTCCTGCAGCAGTTCGCGTTGGCGCTTGGTGAGATTTTGCGGCGTTTCGACGCTGATCTGCACATGCAGATCGCCTTGGTCGCGACCGCGCAGCACGGGCATTCCCTTGCCCTTCACCTTGAGCTGGCGGCCGGATTGCGTAGCCTCCGGCACTTTCAGCTTGCATTCCGAGCCGTCGATGGCGTGAACGGAGATATCGCCGCCAATGGCGGCGCGCACCATCGAGATCGGCACGCGGCAATAGAGGTCGGCGCCGTCGCGCTGGAAGAAGCTGTGCGGCTTGACCGACAGGAAAATGTAGAGATCGCCCGGCGGCCCGCCGCGCAGCCCCGCTTCGCCTTCGCCCGCGAGGCGGATGCGGGTGCCGTCCTCGACGCCCGCCGGCACATTGACGGATAGCGTGCGCTCCAACGTCTTGCGGCCGGAGCCGGCGCAAGCGGGGCAAGGATTTTCGATGATCTCGCCGCGCCCCTGGCATGTCGGGCAGGTCCGCTCGATCGCGAAAAACCCCTGCTGCGCGCGCACGCGCCCCTGGCCGGCGCAGGTGGCGCACACCTTTGGCCTCGAGCCCTTCTTGGCGCCGCTGCCGGCGCAGGCCTCGCAGGTGGCCGAGGTTGGCAGCTTCAGCGTCGCCGCCTTGCCAGTGTAGGCCTCTTCTAGCGTAATCTCCATATTGTAGCGCAGATCGGAGCCGCGCTCGCGGCCGTTGCCGCCGGAGCGCCCGCCGCGCCGCCCCATGACGTCGCCGAAGAGATCCTCGAAAATATCGGCCATCGAGGCGCCGAAGCCGTCGCCGCCAAAGCCCGCCCCGCCGCCCTGCTCGAAGGCGGCGTGGCCCAGACGGTCGTAAGCGGCGCGTTTTTGCGGGTCCGAGAGCGCTTGATAGGCCTCGTTCAGTTCCTTGAACTGCGCCTCCGCCTGCTTGTCGCCGGGATTGCGGTCGGGGTGGCACTCCATCGCCGACTTGCGGAAGGCGATCTTCATCTCGACTTCGGTCGCGGTCCGTGAGACTCCGAGAATTTCGTAATAGTCGCGCTTGGCCATGTCAGATTTCGTCGCTCGGTGAACTTTCGCGCGGGCCGCCGGGCGCGGCGCCCGCTCCGCGGATCGCCGTCTGGCGATACACCAATTCTGGCGGGGCTGTCAGCACCCTCTGCCAAACGACGTTCATATTGGCGCCACCTCGGCCAAAACGCGCTCGCGAAAATGGCGGGAGAGGTCTCCCGAAGCCTTTTCGGCGCAACGACGAGACGCCGCCTCACGCACCACTTCACGTTTTCCTTCGAGGCTTTGAGACGGCTTCACGACACGCTGCCTCTTAGTTGGTTCAACGCCGTCAGCACTTGCGCGAGGCAATCTTCCACTTTGCGCCCGGCGGTGTCGACCACCAAATGATCGCGCGACCAGGGCTCCGTTCGGCGCTCGCGTATGTCCTCCCAACTTGGAAGCCGCAGCCCCGGGATGTCGGAGATTCTTTCCTCAACGCGGCGGCGATGCTCGCGCGCATCAGAGCAAACGACTTCAATTTCCAGCGGCGAAATCCCCAAGTCCGTGGCGACCGCGCGCCAAGGGTCGCGCGTAACCGCCACGTCATTAACGCAATCGGCGACCACGGTTCGCCCGAGCTTCAAATTGTCCCTCGCGACGCCGTGAGCTACTTTGTAGCCCAAATCGGCGATGTCGTCGCCGTAAACAGCCATAATCGGTTGATCGATCGTGTCGCTCCGCAGCCAGATCGCGTCCAGCCGCTGCGCGAGCAGGCGCGCGATGGTCGACTTTCCCGCCCCGGGCAGGCCTGAGAAAATTATGAGCATGAAGGCCCTGCTCCCTGCACGCCCGCGCCAACGCGTTGGGTGAACGAGGAGACCGGCTGGCCGACGCTTCCCAAAATGGGCTTCCTCACCCCTCGATACGGCAAATTCGCCATCTCGCCGGGATGAGGAAGCCCTGACCTTGGAGCGGTCCGCCGAGGCCCGTCCTTATTTCTTATGATCGTCGCCGCCGACTTCCTTGAAGTCCGCGTCGATCACGTCGTCCTTGCCTTGGGCGCCCTGCGCGCCGGCTCCGGGCGCCGCGCCCTCGGCCTGCTGCGCCTTGTACATCGCCTCGCCCAGCTTCATGGTCGCCTGCGCCAACTCGCTGGTCTTGGCCTTGATGTGCTCGGCGTCCTCGCCTTCGAGCGCGGTCTTCAGCGAGGCGATGGCCGCCTCGATCGCGCTCTTGTCGGCGGCGGAGACCTTGTCGCCGAATTCGGCCACCGACTTCTCCGCCGAATGCACGCTCGCCTCGCCGTGATTCCTGGCGTCGACCAGTTCGCGCCGCGCCTTGTCCTCGGCGGCGTGGACCTCGGCGTCCTTGACCATCTTGTCGATGTCGGAGTCCGAGAGGCCGCCCGAAGCCTGAATGCGGATCTGCTGTTCCTTGTTGGTGGCCTTGTCCTTCGCCGTCACATTGACGATGCCGTTGGCGTCGATGTCGAAGGTCACCTCGATCTGCGGCACGCCGCGCGGCGCCGGCGGAATGCCGGCGAGGTCGAACCGCCCGAGGCTCTTGTTGTCCTGCGCCATCTCGCGTTCGCCCTGGAACACGTTGATGGTCACGGCGGTCTGATTGTCCTCGGCGGTCGAGAACACCTGGCTCTTCTTGGTCGGGATCGTCGTGTTGCGGTCGATGAGCCGCGTGAACACGCCGCCCAGCGTCTCGATGCCCAGCGAAAGCGGGGTCACGTCGAGCAGCAGCACGTCCTTCACGTCGCCCTGCAGCACGCCGGCCTGAACGGCGGCGCCGATGGCCACGACCTCGTCCGGGTTGACGCCCTTATGCGGCTCCTTGCCGAAGAACTGTTTGACGACGTCCTGCACCTTGGGCATGCGGGTCATGCCGCCGACCAGCACCACTTCGCCGATCTCGCCCGGCGACATGCCGGCGTCCTTGAGCGCCTTGCGGCAAGGCTCGATGGTGCGCTGGATCAGATCGTCGACCAGCGCCTCGAATTTCGCGCGCGTGAGCTTCAAGGTCAGATGTTTCGGACCAGAGGCGTCGGCGGTGATGTACGGCAGGTTGATCTCGGTCTGCGTCGCGGCCGAGAGTTCGATCTTGGCCTTTTCCGCCGCCTCTTTCAGGCGCTGCAGGGCGAGTTTGTCCTTGGTGAGGTCGATGCCCTGCTCTTTCTTGAACTCGGCCGCGAGATATTCGACGACGCGATTGTCAAAGTCCTCGCCGCCCAGAAAAGTGTCGCCATTGGTGGACTTCACCTCGAACACGCCGTCGCCGATTTCGAGAATCGACACGTCGAAGGTGCCGCCGCCGAGGTCGTAGACCGCGATGGCGCCGCTGTGCTTCTTGTCGAGGCCGTAGGCGAGCGCCGCCGCCGTGGGCTCGTTGATGATGCGCAGCACTTCGAGGCCGGCGATCTTGCCGGCGTCCTTGGTGGCCTGGCGCTGGGCGTCGTTGAAATAGGCCGGGACGGTGATGACCGCCTGGGTGACGGTCTGCCCCAGATGCGCCTCAGCGGTCTCCTTCATCTTCTGCAAAATGAAGGCGGAGATCTGCGAGGGCGAATATTGCTTGCCGGCGGCGGCCACCCAGGCGTCGCCATTGCCGGCTCTGACGATCGAATAGGGCACGAGACCAATGTCCTTTTTGGTCATCGGGTCTTCGAAGGTGCGGCCAATCAGTCGCTTGATCGCGAAGAAGGTCTTCTCGGGATTGGTCACCGCCTGGCGCTTGGCCGGCTGGCCGACCAGACGCTCGCCATCGTCTGTAAAGGCGACGATCGAAGGAGTCGTGCGCGCGCCTTCGGCGTTTTCGATGACCTTGGGGCTCGACCCATCCATGACGGCGACGCAGGAGTTTGTCGTGCCGAGGTCGATGCCGATAATCTTTGCCATTTTTTTCGGTCCTTCCATTAACGCAATATGTTCGGACCCCGTAGCGGTCCCGTAGGAGGCGGATTCGTCACGACTTAAGCGTAAGCCCGTTTCGAGCCTGCCTCGCCTCGTCACATGAGATTGTGTTTGGGCCGCTCTCCCGCAAGGGCGTCCCACGCATGCCTGGCGCATATAAATTGAAGCAGGGGCCCCGGCAAGCGGGGCGAGGAAAGCCGGCGCGGCGCCGCTCGACCTGTTTGTCGGCCTAGCGCGAGCGCATCCGCCAAAGGCGAAATATGAGCGGCGCCGACCGCTGACGAATATTGATTTTCATCAGCAGTCATGCCAGATAGTCTCGTGTAGTCTGAGGCGCGATCCCATGCGAAATTCCCCGTTTCGAATCCTAGTCGCGCTGCTGGCGCCCCTGCTTTACGGCTGCGACAATAAATCCAAGGGCGCCGAGTCGCAGGTCTCATCCCGCCCGGTGCTGGTCGCGCCCGTCCATTACGCCGCGCAGTCGCAGACCCGCGAATTCACGGCGTCCATTCGCCCACGCGTCGAATCGGACCTCGGCTTTCGCGTCTCCGGCAAGGTGGTGAAGCGCTTCGTCGAGGTCGGCCAGCGGGTCAAGGCGGGCGACAAGCTGGCGACGCTCGACGACACCGATCTCAAGCTGCAAAAGGAACAGGCGGACGCCGAATTCGCCGCCTCCAACGTCGCGCTGATGCAGACGAGCGCCGACGAAGCGCGCGCCATAAAGCTCAAGAAGGACGGCTGGACCTCGCAGGCGACGCTCGACCGCTCGCGCGCGGCGGCGCAGGAGGCGCGTGGACGCAACCAGCGCGCCGCCCGCGCGGTCGAACTCGCCAAGAACAGCCTCGATTACGCGGAGCTGCGCGCCGACGCCGACGGCGTCGTGACCTCGACCTCGATCGAGCCGGGCCAGGTGGTGGCCGCCGGAGCGCCAGCCGTCCGCATCGCCCGCGCCGGCGAGCTGGAGGCGGCCGTCGCCCTGCCCGAAGCCTACGCCAGCGCGGCGGGCGCCGGCGAGGCGCGGCTGTTTTTGTGGTCGAATCCAAACAAAACCTACCACGCCAAACTGCGCGAATTGAGCCCCTCCGCCGACCCGGCGACGCGCAATTTCGCAGCGCGCTTTTCCATTATAGGCGCCGACGCTGCGATCTCGCTCGGCATGAGCGCGACGCTGCTGATCGCCAGCACGGACGCCGAGCCGGTGATGAGCGTGCCGCTGTCGGCGCTCTATAATCAGGGCGCCGGCGCGGCGTTGTGGCGGGTGAATGCGGAAGGGCGGCTCGATCTCACGCCGGTGACCGTGCTGCGCTACGAAGCAAACGCCGCCATCGTCTCCGGCCAGCTCAAGGAAGGCGAGAACATTGTGATCCTCGGCGTGCAAAAGCTCGACGCTGGACAAAAAGTGCGCGTCTTGGCCGCCCCTTCCGACCCGGGCGCGCTTCCGACGCGCCCCATGATGCAGGATTAACATGAAGGTCGCGCCGCCATGCAGGGGCTAAACCTCTCCAGATGGGCCGTGAGCCGCCCCGCGCTGGTTCTGTTTCTGATGCTGGTCGTCGGCCTTGGCGGACTGATGTCCTATTTCAAGTTAGGCCGCGCCGAAGACCCGTCCTTCACCATCAAGGTGGCCAATGTGACGGCGCAATGGCCCGGCTCCTCCGCCAAGGAGATGCGCGATCAGGTCGGCGACCTCATGGAGAAAAAGCTCCAGGAATTGCCCTACCTCGACAAAATCGACACATACGCCAAGCCGGGTTTTCTGGCGATGTCGGTGACCTTTAAGGACACGACGCCGCCGGCGCTGGTGCCGTATCTGTTTTACGATTTGCGCAAGAAGCTGACCGACGTCTCCGTCGATCTCCCGTCGGGAGTGAAGGGGCCGGCCGTCAACGACGAATATGGCGACGTCGATTCGGTGCTTTACGCGGTCAGCGGCGAGGGCGCCGATTATCACCAGCTCGATTCCGTCGTCGAAGTGCTGCGCCAGCGGCTTCTGGCGACGCCGGACGCGGCGAAGGTCAATGTTTACGGCAATCAGGACCGTAAGATTTTCGTGGAGTTCAGCGAGGCGAAGCTGGCCAATCTCGGCCTCGCGCCGCAGGCGATTTTCGACTCGCTGGCCAAGCAGAACGCCGTCAACGACGCTGGCGCGTTCGAGACCTCCTCAGCACGGGTGCGGGTGCAAGTAACCGGCGCGCTGGGTGGGACGCAGGCGATCTCGGCGCTGCCGATCGCCGCCAATGGCCAGATTTTGCGTCTTGGCGATATAGCGACGATCACCACCGGGTTTGAGGACCCGCCGACTTTTGTCGCGCGGTACAGCGGCGCTCCGGCGATCATCGTCGGCGCGGTGATGGCGCGCGGCGGCAATGTTCTGACCTTTGGCAAGAATCTCGCCCTCGCGGTCGAGGAAGTCCGCGCCAAGACGCCGATCGGCATCGAGATCGAGCAGATCGCCGATCAGCCCAAGGTGGTGGCGGAAGCAGTCGACGAATTCACCCGCTCCTTCATCGAGGCGCTGGCGATCGTGCTTATGGTGAGTTTCGCTTCGCTTGGCGCGCGCACCGGAATCGTTGTCGCGCTGTCGGTGCCGCTGGTGCTGGCTGTCGTGTTCATCTTCATGAATATTCTGGGCGTCGATCTGCAGCGCATTTCTCTCGGCGCGCTGATTATCGCGCTTGGTCTTCTCGTCGACGACGCCATCATCGCGGTCGAGATGATGATGGTGAAGATGGAGCAAGGCTTCGACCGCGTCAAAGCCGCGACCTTCGCCTGGGATTCGACCGCTTTCCCGATGCTGACCGGCACGCTGATCACTGCTGCGGGCTTTATGCCGGTCGGCTTCGCCAATTCCTCGACCGGCGAATACACCGGCTCGATGTTCTGGGTGCTGGTGATCGCGCTGATCGCCTCCTGGTTCGTCGCGGTGATCTTCACGCCCTATCTCGGCGTAAAGCTATTGCCCGATTTTGGCAAAATGCATCCCCATCACGACCCCGACGAGATCTATCAAACACGCGCGTATATTTTGCTGCGCAGAGTGATTACCTGGAGCGTCGACCATCGCGGCCGCGTCGTCGCGGCGACGGCCTTTGTCTTCGCGCTCGCCGTGCTCGGCTTCGTCCATGTGCAGAAACAGTTCTTTCCGATGTCGGAGCGGCCGGAACTATTTTTCCAGCTGCGCCTGCCGGAAGGCTCCTCCATCGGCGCGTCGCTCGAGGCGGTTAAACAGGCCGAGGCGCTGCTGAAGGGCGACAAGGACGCGAGCTTCTATACGAGCTATGTCGGTCACGGGCCCCCGCGTTTCTGGCTTGGCCTCAACCCCGCCCTGCCCAACGAAGCCTATTCGGAAATCGTCATCGTCGCCAAGGACATAGAGGCGCGCGAACGGCTGAAGAAAAAACTGGACGACGCCCTCGCCATGGGCGCCCTCTCCCAGGCGCGGGCGCGCGTCGACCGCTTCAACTTCGGTCCGCCCGTGGGCTTTCCGGTGCAGTTCCGGGTGATCGGCGACGACCCGATGAAGGTGCGCGCCGCTGCCTATCAGGTCCGCGATCTGATGCGCACGGACGAAGCTGTCATCGACCCCAATCTCGATTGGAACGAGCAGGCGCCGAGCGTAAAGCTGGTCATCGACCAGGATCGCGCGAGGCTGCTCGGTCTCACGCCGCAGGATGTCGCCACGCGGCTGCGCATGTTGATTTCCGGCGTCGCCGTCACCACCGTGCGCGACGGGATCGATCAAGTCGATGTGGTCGCGCGCGCGGTCAAATCCGAGCGCGGCGATCTTGGACGGCTTGGCGACATGGTGATCTATTCGAACGGCGGCTTGCCGATCCAGGTCTCGCAGATCGCCAGAATCGAATACGAACATGAGGACCCGATCTTCTGGCGGCGCAGCCGCGATTTGACCGTCACCGTGCGCGCCGATGTGAAGGACGGTGTGCAAGCGCCGGACGTATCCGCGCGCCTGTGGCCGAGACTCGACGACATAAGGGCGCATCTGCCCATCGGCTACAGGATCGAGATGGGCGGAGCCATCGAGGAGTCGGCCAAGGCCAACGCCTCGATCGCCGCGGCGTTCCCGGTCGTGGGGCTGCTGATGCTGACCATCGTGATGTTCCAGCTGCAGAACTTTACGCGGCTCGGGCTCGTCCTGATGAGCGCGCCGCTGGGCCTTATCGGCGCCTCGCTGGCGCTTAACGTCGCCGGAGCGCCCTTCGGCTTCGTGGCGTTGCTGGGACTGATCGCGCTGTCCGGCATGGACATGCGCAATTCGATCATTCTGGTCGACCAGGTGCGCCAGGATCTCGAACATGGCGCCAATTATCGCGAGGCGATCATCGGCGCGACGGTGCGCCGCGCCCGCCCGGTGGCCCTGACCGCCATGGCGGCGATTCTGGCGATGATCCCGCTGAGCCGCTCGGCCTTTTGGGGGCCGATGGCGCTGACCATCATGGGCGGGCTGTTCGTCGCGACCTTCCTGACCGTATTGTTTCTGCCCGCGCTTTATGCGCTATGGTTCCGCCGCGCGCTCGACAAGGGTCTCGCCGAGGCGCCCGCGCGCAATCGAACGTCCTTGCCATACGAGGGTACGCAATTCGCCGGAAAGGGCGCCGAGTGAGCAACGCCACGCAACGCCTGGGATCGCGGGACAGCGAGCAACGCTGCAAGATTATCTCGACGGCGGAGCGGCTGTTTCGCGAAATAGGCTTCCAGAAGACGACCGTCGCCGACATCGCCCGCGCGCTCGGCATGTCGCCGGCCAATGTCTACCGCTTTTTCGGCGCCAAGTCGGAGATCAACCAGGCGGTCGCGCGCCAGATGATGGGTGAAGTCGAGGAAGCCCTCCGGAGAATCGCGCTCGGAGCCGGCGACGCGGCGGACCGGCTGCGCGATCTGGTGAAGACCAACGAGGCGATGAACGCCGCGCGCTATGTCGCCGACCGCAAATTGCACGACATGGTGGAAGCGGCGCTGAACGAAAACTGGCCGATTATCGCCGAACATGTCGAACACATCGACCAATCGCTGGAAATCGTGATCGCCTCCGGCATGAAATCGGGGGAGTTCGCCGCCGGCGACGCAAGGCTCGCCGCCCTGCTGGTGCATACCGCCTGCATCCGCTATTGCCACCCGCGCATCATGGTCGAATGCGCCGAGCGGCCGGAGCCGACCAGCGCGCAAATGCTGGATTTCTGCCTCAAGGCCTTGCGCACGCCGGGGTGACGCGCATGGAGGAGCTTGGGCCGAGCCTCGATCCCGCCGCATGACTTAAATCAACAATCTTCAAATTTCCTCCCCCTTGCCGGCGCGGGTGGCAAATCGGCAACGAAATTGCTACAAGCTGGCGGCTTCCACCTGCGGACGCGGGCCACTTCCGTTTCGAAAGCCATGAAATCCCATGCGCAGCGGCAAAATCGAGCGCAACACCTCTGAGACCAAGGTTTCGGTCGCCGTCGGTCTCGACGGCGCCGGAAATGCGCGAATTTCGACCGGAGTCGGCTTTTTCGACCACATGCTCGACCAGATCGCCCGTCACGCCCCGCTCGACCTGGAGCTCGCCGCCAAGGGCGATCTCCACATCGACGCGCATCACACTGTCGAGGACGTGGGCATCGCCTTCGGTCAGGCGGTGGATCTGGCGCTCGGCGACCGCAAGGGCATCACCCGCTATGGCGACGCCCATGTGCCGCTCGACGAGGCGCTGACCCGCGTCGTCGTTGACGTCTCGGGCCGGCCGTTTCTCGTTTACGAGGTCAGATTTCCGGCGCAAAAGATTGGCGATTTCGACACCGAACTGATACGCGAGTTTTTTCAGGCCATCTCTGTGCATGCGCGGATCGGGCTGCACATCGAAAACCTGCGCGGCGTGAACAGTCACCACATCGCCGAAAGCGCGTTCAAAGGCTTCGCGCGCGCCTTCGGCAAGGCAGTGGCCATAAATCCGCGTGCGCAAAACCTGGTGCCTTCGACCAAGGGCACGCTGACCAGCTGAGGGACGAGGCCCATGGCCATTTTCACCGTGCATATTCCCGCGACCCGCGCGGGCGAGGCGCCGTCGGCTGAAAAGATAGTCATTCTGCGCGACGGCTTTTCGGCGCCAGCCATGCTGTTCGGTCCTTTGTGGCTCGTCTGGAACCGCGCCTGGATCGCCGCGCTCGGATGGACCGTGCTGCTGTCGCTGATCGTCTTCGCCGGCGTGAAACTCGGCGCGTCCTCGGAAACGCTGTCCCTGGTGAACGCCGCGCTGGCCTGCCTGCTCGGCTTTGAAGGCTCGCGGCTGATCGCCTGGACGCTGGCGCGGCGCGGCTATAAAGAGGGTTCGGTGGTGATTGGCGAGAACGCCGAAGAGGCGGAAGAGATTTTTTTCCATAGCTGGCGCGGCGGCGTTGTCGCGGTCCCGCCGCCCCCGCCCCCGCCTCCGCCGCCACGCGTCGCCGCCAGCGAGGAGCCTCGCGTTTGACGACAGCGATTATCGATTACGGCTCGGGCAATCTTCACTCTGCGGTGAAAGCCTTCGAGCGCGCCGCGCGCGAGACGGAAGGCGTCAAGGGCGATATTTGCGTGACCGACGATCCCGATGTCGTGCGGCGGGCCGAGCGCGTCGTATTGCCGGGGGTCGGCGCCTTCGCGGATTGCCGGCGGGGACTGGCCCATATTCCCGGGATGGATGCGGCGCTCACCGAGGCGGTGATCGACAAGGCAAGGCCGTTTCTCGGCATTTGCGTCGGCATGCAGCTGATGGCGACGCGAGGCCTCGAACATGGCGAGACGCGAGGACTGGACTGGATCGCCGGCGACGTGGAGGCGATCGAACCCGCCGACCCCTCGCTCAAAATCCCGCATATGGGATGGAACACGCTAGTCCTTACGCGCCCGCATCCTTTGTTCGCCGGCATTAAGACGGGCGAGCAAGGACTGCACGCCTATTTCGTGCACTCCTATCAATTGAAGCCGCGCGCGCGCGAAGATCTGCTGGCGACCGCCGACTATGGCGGCGCGCTCACCGCCGCCGTCGCGCGCGAAAATCTCGCCGGCGTGCAATTTCATCCCGAGAAGAGCCAAAGGCTCGGCTTGGCTCTGATCGCCAATTTTCTGAGGTGGCGTCCGTGATTCTATTTCCCGCGATTGATCTCAAGGAAGGCCAGTGCGTGCGGCTCGCTCAGGGCGATATGAGCCGCGCCACGGTGTTCAACGACGACCCCGCGGGCCAAGCCCGCGCCTTCGAGCGGCAGGGCTTCGACTATCTGCATGTCGTCGATCTCGACGGCGCCTTCGCCGGCGCGCCGCGCAACGCCGACGCGGTCGAAGCGATTCTCGCGACGTTGAAGATTCCAGTGCAGCTCGGCGGCGGCATTCGCGATATGCGGACCATCGCCCGCTGGCTGGAGAAGGGCGTGACGCGCGTCATCATCGGCACGGCGGCGGTGAAGGATCCGGCGCTGGTGCGCGAGGCGGCGCGGCTTTATCCGGGGCGCATCGCCGTCGGCATAGACGCCAAGGACGGCATGGTGGCGGTCGAAGGCTGGGCGCGCACGACGCGCATGAGCGCACAGGATCTTGGCCGCAGCTTCGAGGACGCGGGCGTCGCCGCCATCGTCTATACCGACATCGCGCGCGACGGCGTTTTGAAGGGCCTCAACATGGAGGCGACGCTGGCGCTGGCCAACGCGCTGACCATCCCCGTCATCGCCTCGGGCGGCCTCGCCTCGCTTGAAGATGTGGAGCGGCTGCTGCAGCCCGACTGCGCAAGGCTCGCCGGCGCCATCACAGGACGGGCGCTTTACGACGGCAGGCTCGATCCGGCGCAGGCGCTGGCGCTTATCCGCGGGGCGAGTCGACCTAGCCGGGCGAGCGCCTGATGCTCAAATCCCGCCTCATCCCCTGTCTCGACGTCAAAGACGGGCGCGTCGTCAAGGGCGTCAACTTCGTCGATCTGCGCGACGCCGGCGATCCCGTGCAATGCGCCATCGCCTATGACGCCGCCGGCGCCGACGAGCTGTGCTTTCTCGACATCACCGCGAGCCACGAGAATCGCGGCACGCTGCTCGATGTCGTGCAGCGCACGGCGGAAGCCTGTTTCATGCCGCTGACGGTCGGCGGCGGCGTGCGCACGCTCGACGATATCCGCAATCTGCTGCTCGCCGGCGCCGACAAGGTCTCGATCAACTCCGCCGCCGTCGCGAACCGCGATTTCGTGCGCGAGGCGTCGGAGAAGTTCGGCGCGCAATGCATTGTCGTGGCGATAGACGCAAAGCGCGTCGGCGAAAACCGCTGGGAGATTTTCACCCACGGCGGGCGCCGCGCGACTGGCGTTGACGCCATCGATTACGCCCGCGAAGTCGCCGCTCTGGGCGCCGGCGAAATCCTGCTCACTTCGATGGACCGCGACGGCGCTAAATGCGGTTTCGATATTGAACTCACGCGCGGCGTCGCCGACGCCGTGAGCGTCCCGGTCATCGCCTCGGGCGGCGTCGGCAATCTCGATCATCTGGTCGCCGGCGTTCGCGACGGCCACGCCAGCGCAGTCCTCGCGGCCTCGATCTTTCATTTTGGCGAATATTCAATTCAGCAGGCCAAACTGCATATGGCCCGCGCGGGGCTTCCCATGCGGCTCGACGGATTGGAGGCGGCGTGAGCTTTTCGCTTGAAGACCTCGCCGAGATCATTCGCGCCCGGCGCGGCGCGGCGGCCGAAAAATCCTACACCAAGAGTCTGTTCGAGGCAGGCGTTCCGCGCATCGCCAAGAAATTCGGCGAAGAGGCCGTCGAGACGGTGATCGCGGCGTTAGGCGAAGATAAAGCCGCGTTGACCGGCGAAGCCGCCGACGCGCTTTATCATCTGCTCGTGCTGCTTGAAGCGCGCGGCATAGAACTCGCAGAAGTGCTGAACGAATTGCAGCGCCGCACCAGCCAGTCGGGACTTCAGGAAAAAGCCGCGCGCGGTGAGCCGCGATGAACCCGAGAGAGGCAGCGAGCCCACGGACGACGCCGCGCGAAGGCGAAATCGCCTCGCCCTACCGGCATTTTACGCGCGCCGAATGGGCGAGCCTGCGCGCCGATACGCCGCTGACTTTGACGCTTGAGGATCTTGCGCGGCTAAAATCGCTCGACGATCCGATTTCGCTCGAGGAAGTGATCGAAATCTACCTTCCGCTGTCGCGCCTCCTGGCGCTTTATGTCGCGGCGACACAGGGACTGTTCAAGGCGACGCAGCGCTTTCTCGGCGCCGAGGATGGCAAGGTTCCCTACATCATCGGCGTCGCCGGGTCGGTCGCCGTCGGCAAATCCACCACGGCGCGCATATTGAAGGCGCTGCTATCGCGCTGGACCAACACGCCGAAGGTCGAACTCGTCACCACCGACGGCTTTTTGCTGCCCAATAAAGTGCTCGAACGCGACGGGCTGATGGACAAAAAGGGCTTTCCCGAGAGTTACGACAACAAGGCGCTGCTGCGCTTTCTCTCGGATGTGAAAGCGGGACGCGGCCATGTCGAGGCGCCGGTCTATTCGCATTTGACCTATGACGTGGTGGAGGGCGAGAAGCTCGTCGTCGACCGCCCCGATATTTTAATCGTTGAAGGCGTCAACGTGCTGCTCGCGCCGCGCCCGCCGCGCGACGGGCGGGAAGTGCCCTTCGTTTCCGACTTCTTCGATTTTTCGGTCTATCTGCACGCCGACGAGTCCGTGCTGGAGCAATGGTACGTCGAGCGATTCCAGCGCCTGCGGCTGACCTCGTTTCGCGATCCGCGCGCCTATTTCCGCATTTACGCCGATCTCGACGAGGTGGAGACAAAGCGCGTGGCCAAGGACATCTGGGAGCGCATCAATCTCCAGAACTTACGCCAGAACATCGCCCCGACGCGCCCGCGCGCCAGCCTGATCCTCACGAAGGGCGCCGATCACCACATTGCGGAAGTGGCGCTGCGGAAGTTGTGATTGCAGGTTGCAGCGGAACCCTCCGGCAAGAAGCCGCAAACAGGCCCCCTCTGAAATGGGCCGCAGCGGGTTGGGTTGGCTGGCTTCACGCCGTCGTGCGCCTCAGATTGCGCCGGAGATCCAGCGCATCAGCTCGCCCTTGGGCGCGGCGCCGACCTTTTGCGCGACGGCCTTGCCATCCTTAAATACGATCAGCGTCGGGATCGAGCGAATGCCCAGCTTGCCGGCCACATTGGGGCATTCGTCCACATTGACCTTGGTCACCTTCACTTTGTCGCCCAGTTCGGCGGCAATTTCCTCCAGCGCCGGGGCGATCAGGCGACACGGCCCACACCATTCGGCCCAAAAATCGACAACAACCGGCTCCGTGGCTTTCAGCACATCCGCGTCGAAGCTGGCGTCGGTGACTTTATGGGTGGTCATGTCGGTCGTTCCTTTCGGCGTGAGCCCGGAAGTTAAGAACGGCGGCCGCTTCCGTCAAGCGCCGGCGCCGCTTTAACTGGGCGCCGCGACGTGGGAGACGAAAATTCTGTCTCAGGCCGCCCTTCGCCCCGTCCCGGAATATCGCCAATCCTGTCGCTGGCGCGCCAAGCCGAACCGCCTGACTGCTTTTGAGCTCGCCGCCACGGTTGCGCCACTGATAGATTTGCGCGCCAACTACGTAACATGACAGGCGGCGGTTAGAGTCGGCGATCCCTGGCCGTTCCGCTTTGCGACTAACGAAAAGGCATTCGGAGGAGAGCACTATGTCAAAGATTGCGAAAATAGCGCTGATCTCGGCGGTGGTGGCGGCTGCGGTCGCGTCGACATCGGCTTCGGCCGTAAGCAAGCGGACCTGGGCGGAGGGCGGGCGGCAGGTGCAGCAACTGATTCGCCTGATGGACCAGGATAAGAACGGCGTCGTGTCGAAGGAAGAATTCCTGCAGTTCATGGAGGCCGAGTTCGACCGCCTCGACATCGATAAGAGCGGCGGTCTCACGGCGAAGGAGCTGTCGCGTTCCAGCATCTACACCGGCACGCATACGACGCCCCATCGCTGAGGACGCCATTTCCTTCCGCACAACGCGATTTTGTCGATATGGCGCGGGCGAAGAAAGGCTCGTCATGCCGCATTGTCCTTCGTATATCCCGCGACGCGGGTGTATGAAGGGCAATGCGCCCACAACAACCGGCTGAATCAACTCCCGCCGACCCTAGCGAGCCCAACGTGGCGCCCGTCCTCGCGGACGGCGCCGATTCCTGTCCCCGCTGCGAGAAGCCCGCGGCCCTCTGCGTTTGCGAGGGCGTCGCTCCGATAGACAACAAAGTCGCCCTGCTCGTCTTGCAGCATCCGCAGGAGCAGGACAGGCTGCTGGGGACCGCCCGGCTCGCCACGCTGCATCTGGCCAATTCGGTGTTCAAGATCGGCCTGTCGTGGCCAAGTCTCGCCAAGGCGCTTGGTCGGCCCGCCGATCCGTCCGAATGGGCGATCCTGCATCTTGGCTCGGCTAAAGCCGGCGATTTGCCCAAGGACCGCGAACTCGTCGTGCTCGACAAGAAGGGCGTCGCGCTTCCCGATCAGGACCGCGCGCTGGCCGGGGTCAGGGGCGTGGTGATTTTCGACGGAACCTGGGCGCAGGCGAAAACGCTGTGGTGGCGAAACGCCTGGGTGCTGAAGGCCAAACGCCTCGTGCTGAACCCCCGGCGCGCTTCTCTCTATGGGGAACTGCGCCGCGAGCCGCGCAGCGAAGGGCTTTCGACCATCGAAGCCGCCGCTCTGGCGCTCAGCCGGATCGAACAGCGCCCGGACATCGAAACCGCTCTGCGCGCCAGTTTCGCCAGAATGCTCGATCGCTACCGGTCCGCGCGGTCGCAAGGCGCCCTGGGCGACCACGGCGCCGAAGGAGGCGCCGCCTCGAGGTCGAACGCCGAGAAGCGCCCCAGGAAACGACGCAGAAAAACTCAATCCGCGGTCCGAACGTAAAAGAAAAGCGCCTTCATGTTCGGCTTCAGCGAACATGAAGGCGCTCTTTGGCCGCCGCCGGAATTGGTTTCAGGCGGTGATGCGCTCGTCGGCTTCGCTCGGTTCGCGCAGCACATAGCCGCGGCCCCAGACCGTTTCGATATAGTTGCGGCCTTCGCTGGCGTTGGCGAGCTTTTTGCGCAGCTTACAGATGAACACGTCGATGATCTTGAGCTCGGGCTCGTCCATGCCGCCGTAAAGATGGTTGAGGAACATTTCCTTGGTGAGCGTCGTGCCCTTGCGGAGCGAGAGCAGTTCGAGCATCTGATATTCCTTGCCCGTCAGATGCACGCGCGCGCCGCCGACTTCGACCGTCTTCTGGTCGAGATTGACGATAAGATCGCCGGTCGTGATGACAGATTGCGCATGCCCCTTCGAGCGGCGCACGATCGCGTGGATGCGGGCGACCAGTTCGTCCTTATGGAAGGGTTTGGTGAGATAGTCGTCCGCGCCAAAACCCAGACCCTTGACCTTGTCCTCGATGCCGGCAAGGCCGGACAGGATCAGAATTGGCGTCTTGACCTTGGCGACGCGCAGCGTCCGCAGCACCTCGTACCCGGACATATCCGGGAGGTTCAGGTCGAGAAGAATAATGTCGTAATCATAGAGTTTGCCGAGGTCTATCCCTTCTTCGCCGAGATCGGTCGTATAGACGTTGAAGTTCTCGGACTTAAGCATGAGCTCAATGCTCTGAGCCGTCGCGCTGTCGTCTTCGATCAATAGAACGCGCATGTTGGTTCCCCACCCAGCCCCATCGGAGTCTCTATAACGCCAGCCCGTCATCGCCGCACGACAACCCTTCGCCGAGCCGTCGCGTCCAGCGCCTCACCTCAACCATTCATTTAACGTTAATCGGCAATGGTTAAGAAAACATCACCATCCCCACGCCCGCCACCCGAACGCCTTAAAGATCACCGGCCGCCGGCCCCAATGGCGCGAAATCCTCTTAAACTAAGACGCTTACGCAAAGAAGTCCGACAAACGCCAAACGCGTCCCCCCCAATGCGCGCCGCGCAGGCGCTTCTCTAGCTTGGGCAGGAAATTCGCGCCGCTCCACAGATATGCCGTCTCACGCGAATCACTCGAATCACTCGCGTCTAATATGTATACCGCGGGACGCTCGCCGCGTGAATCCCATCTCTCGCGGCGCAATACGGGTAAGCTGGGGCAAAGGGATCGCGCAAGCGCGGGCGACCGCGCGCAATTGACTTGGAGCGACGCTTTCCCCTATATGCCCGCTGCGGCGTCGCCTCGTGAGGGGCGGCGTTCGCGCCTTTGGGCGCGCGCTTAAGTTTCAGATCCGCTGCGCTCGAAGCCTCCCGCCAAAGTCATAAGGGTCCCGGCATCGCGTTTTGTCGCGCGCGCTCTGGACATAGGCGGAGGAATTGGGCTGAGGAACTGGTTTGGCGCGGGCGCCGGCCGGCCCTGGGGGCCTCGGGCGGCGGCGCGAGCGAGCGGAAACCGGGGGCCTTGCGTCCCCTAAGACAAAGAACAGCGAACGGAAACAGATGGTTTCGTTCTGGTTGCGAGCGGAGACAAGCGGTGAAAAGAACATATCAACCCAGCAAGATCGTGCGCAAGCGTCGGCATGGCTTTCGCGCGCGCATTGCGACCGTCGGCGGACGCAAGGTCATCGCGGCGCGTCGCGCCCGAGGCCGCAAGCGTCTATCGGCCTGAACGAACGCCGTAAGCCTCCTCTTAACACAGGGCGGACGGATGAGATGACGACGAACGCCCCCAGCGAGCCGCCGCCGAAGACCGCCGCCCCGCAAAGATTGCGACGACGGCCGGAGTTTTTGCGCGCCGCGGCGAGTGGGCTGTCGCGTCAGGCAAGCGCGTTCAAACTGCAAATGGTCCTTCGCGAGGAGGACGCCGCCGGCGCGCCGCGTTTTGGCGTCACCGTCACCAAAAAGGTTGCGGGCGCCGTCGGCCGCAACAGAATCCGGCGCAGGCTCAAGGAGGCGCTGCGCACGGGCGGCGCCCTTGCCGCCTGTCCGGGACGCGATTACGTGATTGTCGCCCGACGGCCGGCGCTAACGACGCCGTTTTCCGATCTAACGAGACAATTGGTCGATGGGCTCGCGCGGCTTAGCCGCGTTTCCGTCACCCCTCGCCCGCGAAACCCTAGGAACAGGCCGCTCGCGCAATGACCCAACACACCAAGAACCTGCTCATCGCCGCCGCTCTGTCCTTGGCGTTCATTGGCATTTGGGATTATTTCTATGCTTTCCCGCAGATGGACAAACAGCGCGCGCAACTGATCGAACAGCAGCGCGAGAGCAAGCTTCCCAAACTTGGCGCGCCGGAGAAGGCGGTCGCGGTCGCCCAGCCGAGCAAGCCAACCATCGTTCGAACCCGCGAAGCGGCGCTGGCCGCAAGCCCGCGCCTCGCGATCGACACCCGCTCGATAACCGGGTCGATTGCCCTGAAGGGCGGGCGCATAGACGATATTTCGCTGAAAAACTACCACGAGACGGTGGATCGCAGCAGCCCGATCATCGTTCTGATGTCGCCCGAAGACGCGCCAAACGCCTATTTCGCCGACCTCGGCTATCTGACCGCGGCGATCGAACAGCCGCCGCTGCTGCCGACCACCGAGACGCTCTGGACGGCCGACGGCGACACGCTGACGGCGGCGCGTCCGGTGACGCTCACCTGGGACAACGGCCAGGGCCTGCGGTTCAAACGCAAGATTTCGCTCGACGAGGACTATCTCTTCAACATCGAGGAGAGCGTGGAGAACACCGCCGACAAGCCGGTGTCGATCTACACCTATGCGCGCGTGACGCGCATCGGCCACCCGAAGGGCTCGGGCTACGCCGCGCTGCACGAAGGCTTTATCGGCGTGATCGGAGAAGAGGGCGCGCAGGAAGTCAATTACGACAAGATCGAAAAGGAGCCCCATAGCGTCAAGACTTTCAAGGGCCTTGGCGGCTGGGTCGGCTTCACCGACAAATATTGGGGCGCCGTCGTGGCGCCCGATCAGACCATGGCGCTGGAAGCGCGCTATTCCTCGGTCGGCGGCGCGGAGAAGACTTACGAGGCCGAAACCGTCAGCGAACCGAAGACCATCGAGCCCGGCGCATCCGCCGCGACTCTCGTCCATGTCTTCACGGGCGCCAAGAAGGTCGACATACTCGACCGCTATAAGACGGACCCCGGCCTGAAGCGCTTCGATCTGCTCATTGACTGGGGCTGGTTCTATTTCATCACCCGGCCGATGTTCCGGGCCATCGACTTCCTGTCCAGGATATTGGGCAATTTCGGTCTCGGCGTGTTGGCGGTGACCGTGCTGGTCAAGCTCGCCTTCCTGCCGATCGCCAACCGCAGCTATCAGTCGATCGCCAAGATGCGGTCGATTCAGCCAAAGATCAAAGCGCTCAAGGAGCAATACGCGGACGACAAGCACAAGTTCAATATGGAGCAGATGGAGCTGTACAAGCGCGAAAAGATCAGCCCGCTCGGCGGCTGTATCCCGATGCTGTTGCAGATTCCGGTGTTCTTCTCGCTCTATAAGGTCCTGGTCGTCACCATCGAAATGCGGCAGGCGCCGTTCTATGGCTGGATCAAGGATCTCTCGGCGCCCGATCCGACCAATGTCTTCAATTTGTTCGGCTTGCTTCCCTTCGATCCGACCCATGTGGCGATATTTGGCCCCTACCTCGCGCTCGGCGTGTGGCCGTTGCTGATGGGCGTGACCATGTGGCTCCAAATGAAGATGAACCCGGAGCCGACCGATGAAATGCAGAAGATCATGTTCAGCTGGATGCCGGTGATGTTCACCTTCACCATGGGCGGCTTCGCCTCGGGTCTGGTGATTTACTGGACCTGGAACAATTCGCTGTCGATCCTCCAGCAATGGATCATCATGAAGCGCGCCGGGATAAAATTCGAACTGTGGGACAATCTGCGCAAGACTTTCGGCCTAGCGTAGCAATCGCCGCAGCCGTCCTTGCGTGGGAAGCGAAGCGCGACGTAGCGATCCAGGAGCCGCACAACGCTTTTGGATCGCGTTAGCGCGCTCGCCATGACGTTTCCGCCGCCAAGCGCTTCGCGCGCATCGGGTTTGTGATGACCTCTTCCGAAGAAACCGATTTCACCGAAGAGGGGCGCCTGCTGTTCGCGGGCTCCTGCGAATTTATTTTCGCCAACGCGAGGCCCGACGATCTGCCGCCGCTCGGGCCGCCGGAGATCGCCTTCGCCGGCCGCTCCAATGTCGGAAAATCGTCGCTTCTCAACGCCCTCACCAATCGCAAGACGCTGGCGCGCGTCTCGCACACGCCGGGGCGCACGCAGCAGCTCAATTTCTTCGCGCTCGGCGGCTCCGCTCCCGATCTGGCGCGGCTGCGCCTCATCGACATGCCGGGTTATGGCTATGCGGCGGTGGGCAGGGCGAAAGTCGCCGCATGGTCGTCGCTGATCCGCGACTATTTGCGCGGGCGGACCACTCTCGCGCGGGTTTTCGTGCTGATCGACGGGCGGCGCGGCGTCAAGGAGCTCGACGATGAGATGTTCGACCTCCTCGACCGCAGCGCGGTGTCCTATCAGATCGTGCTGACCAAGCACGACGAGCTGAAAGCCTCGGAGCGCGCGCAAGTGGTGGAGGCGACGCAAGCGGCGCTGGCCAAACGCCCGGCCGCCTATCCGCATATAATCTTCACGTCGTCGCGCACGGGCGAGGGAATAGCGGAGCTGCGCGCCGCCATTGCTCGGCTGCTTTACGAACGAAACGCTTGAAATTCCGCCGCGTCCCGGTCTAACTGCGACGCGAGGCTCCGTGAAAACCTAGGGAAGGGCGACCATGACCGACAGGAACCCGGCCAGAGCGCTCGAACAAGCCAACATACTGATGCAGGCGCTGCCACATATGCTGCGCTACGACGAGGCCATCGTCGTCGTCAAATATGGCGGCCATGCAATGGGCGACGACGCCGTCGCGCGCGATTTCGCGCGCGACATGGTGCTGCTGGAGCAATCGGGCGTGAACCCCGTGGTCGTGCATGGCGGCGGCCCGCAGATTGGCGCCATGCTGAAAAAGCTCGGCATCGCCTCGCAATTTTCGGACGGCCTGCGCGTGACCGACAGAGCGACGATGGACATCGTCGAAATGGTGCTCGCCGGCGCGATCAACAAGCAGATCGTCGGCTTCATCAACGCCGAAGGCGGCCGCGCCATCGGCCTGTGCGGCAAGGACGGACGCATGGTCACCGCGGCCAAGCTCGCCCGCCCCTCCAACGGCGCCGGCGATCCTGTCGATCTCGGCTTCGTCGGCGAGCCGGTGAAGGTCGACACGACGGTGCTTGATCAGGTTCTCGGGCGCGAATTGATTCCGGTGCTGGCCCCGATCGCTCAGGGGCCGGGCGGCGACACATACAACATAAACGCCGACACTTTCGCCGGCGCCATCGCCGGCGCGCTGGGCGCCAAGCGGCTGCTGTTTCTCACCGACGTGCCGGGCGTGCTCGATAAGGACAAGAATATTATCGAGGAATTGAAGGTCGCGGATATTCCGGGACTTATCGCCGACGGCACGATCACCGGCGGAATGATCCCCAAGGTCGAAACCTGCATGTATGCGCTGGAGCGCGGCGTGGAGGGCGTCGTCATCCTCGACGGCAAGCTGCCCCATTCCGTGCTGATCGAACTCTTGACCGACCACGGCGCCGGCACGCTGATAACGAGATGACGCGCAAAGGTGCGGAGCCGATGCGTCGCCCCATCGACATCGAACCCGCCGAGAACGACGAGGCCAAGAGCATCGCCGCGTCCTTCGCCGCGATCGACACTTTCGTATTCGATCTCGACAACACGCTCTATCCCGCGTCGAGCGATCTTTGGCCGAAAATCGACGACCGCATTACGCTGTTCATGATCCGTCTGTTCGGACTGGACAGCCTGTCGCTGCGCGCGCTGCAAAAGCATTACTATCTGCGCTATGGCACGACGCTGCGCGGGCTGATGACCGAGCACGGCGTCGATGCGGAAGTCTATCTGCGCTATGTGCACGACATCGATCGCTCGTCTTTGGCGCCCGACCATACGCTCGCGGCGGCGATCGCGGCGCTGCCGGGGCGCAAGCTGATCCTCACCAACGGCTCGCGCGACCACGCGCTGAAAACCGCGCGGCAACTCGGAATCGATCATTTGTTCGAAGACGTTTTCGATATTATCGCCGCCGATTTCATCGCCAAGCCGGAAGAAGCCGCCTATGCGCGCTTTTTCGACAAGCATGCGGTCGAGCCGCGACGGACGGCGCTGTTCGAGGACATTGCGCGCAATCTGATCGTGCCCCACCGGCGCGGCGTGACCACCGTGCTGGTGACGCCGCCAAAAGGCGAGGCGCTTGAGCGGGAAGCCTGGGAGATTTCCCACGGGGCGGAGCCCTATGTCGATTTTGTCGCCGATAATCTCACGGCGTTTCTCGAATCGATTCCAACCCGGTGAGCCGGCCGACGGCGCTCGGGTATCTTCGAGCGGGGCCCCTCTATAGTTTCCCTTTAGAGCGTCTCGGAGCGAAGCCGATACCGCTTGGCGCTAATAAAACGCATTAAAAGAAAAGCATAGGGCATGTACACAAAGACCCGCCAACGCCGCCTCATCCTCCGTCGACGCGCTCGCGCAAGACATTGGAAGGTTTGAACGACACCACGAGACGCGCGGAAACCGTGGCTCCCGCGCCGGTCTTCGGATTGCGGCCGACGCGCTCGCGCTTCTCGCGCACGCTGAAGGTTCCGAACGAAGAGAGCTTGACGTCTTCCTTTGTAACAACGCAGTCGAAAATTTCGTTCAATACCATTTCCACCACGTCCGCAGCTTGCGTGCGGGGCAATCCGACGGCGTTCTGAACCGCTCGGGCGAGATCCGCCCGAGTCACGGTTTGGGAGGCGGCTCGTCGGGCGTCAAATGTCCCACCACTCCCAATGATCTCCTGTTGCATTTTTTATCCTGCGCATCTGTTAGCCAATAAAACAAGATAGACGGAATGCGCGCCCGCTCCGCTTTTCCAAAATGTCACGTGCGTTCCGTGCAAACAATAAGGAAAGCGCTAGGCGCCGCGGGATTTTTGAAGCATAGGCGTGAAATCCGCTACAAGCAGGAATGTTCCAGAAAAGTACACAGAAATCAAGTCTAGCTTGTCGCGTCTCCGTAGTCTTGAAGAACAACGGCGTCTTTTCAAAAAAGATGTGTAATCGCACATACTTACCATCGCACCAAAGCGGCACCCCAGGTGAAGCCTCCGCCCACAGCCTCGAGCATGACGAGATCGCCTTGCCTGATGCGGCCATCCGCCGCGGCGACCGAGAGCGCCAGAGGAATCGATGCAGCCGAGGTATTGCCGTGTCCCTGTACGGTGACGACCACCTTCTCGGGCGCAATCCCAAGTTTCGCCGCCGACATGTCGATGATGCGCCGGTTGGCCTGATGCGGCACGAACCAGTCAAGATCCTCCGCGGTCAATCCTGTCGCGGCGAAGGCGTCTTTCACGACGTCGGTGACCATGCCGACCGCGAAGCGAAACACCTCCTTGCCCTCCATGCGCAAATGGCCGACCGTTTGCGTCGAGGAAGGGCCGCCGTCGACGTGGAGCTTGGCGCGATGGCGCCCGTCCGAGCGCAGATGCGTCGTCAGCACCCCGCGATCGGCGTTGTCGCCCGCTCCCTGCGTCGCCTCCACCACGACGGCGCCTGCCCCGTCGCCGAACAACACGCAAGTCGAGCGGTCGGTCCAATCGATGATGCGCGAAAAGGTCTCCGCGCCGATCACCAAGGCGTGCTTGTGCGAACCGCTGCGCAAGAATTTGTCCGCCGTCGCCAGCGCGAACACGAAACCCGAGCACACCGCCTGCAAATCGAAGGCGACGCCACGCGTCATCCCCAGCATGGCCTGGATCTGCGTGGCGGTGGAGGGAAAGGTGTAATCCGGCGTCGAGGTCGCGACGATGACGAGATCGATGTCGGCCGGGGTGAGCTCCGCGCGCGCCAGCGCCGCGCGCGCCGCCTTCTCGCCCAGCATCGAGGTGGTTTCGCCGGGTGCGGCGATGTGTCGCTCCTTGATGCCGGTGCGTTGCACGATCCACTCGTCGCTCGTGTCGACCATTTTGGAGAGTTCGTCGTTGGTGAGCACGCGCTCGGGCAGATAACTGCCGACGCCCCGCACCACGGAGCGTATCACCCTGCATTCATCTGTCACGGATCATATTCCTGCCGAAGGCGGCGAAGAGAGCGCGGAGCCGCCGCTCGTCTCGGCCAGCGAAGCTGCGCTGTTGTGTTCGTGGGCGATGATCGCCGTGTCCCGGATTTTCGCGAGGAGTTCGTTGCGCACCATCTCGTAGCCGATTTCGACGGCGCGGGCGAAGCCGATTGCGTCCATTCCCCCGTGGCTCTTGATGACGACTCCGTTGAGGCCGAGAAAAACCCCGCCGTTGATATTGCGCGTGTCAAGCTTGGCGCGCATCTCCTCGAAGGCGCCGCGCGCGAGCAGCGCGCCGAGCTTGGTCAGCAGCGAGCGGCCCATCGCGTCGCGCAGCAGGTTCTTGATTTGCGTCGCGGTGCCTTCGGCGGTTTTGAGCGCGATATTGCCGGCGAAGCCTTCGGTGACGACGACATCGACCACGCCCTGGCCGATACTGTCGCCCTCGACGAATCCTTGGTAGTCGAGATTGGGCAGTTGCGCGTCCTTCAGGAGCTTCGAGGCGGCCTTGACCTCCTCGACGCCCTTTATTTCCTCAGTGCCGACATTGAGCAGGCCGACCGTGGGCCGCTCGACATGCAAAATGATACGCGCCATCGCCGAGCCCATGATCGCCAGATCGACGAGATGTCGCGCATCGGCGCCAACGGAAGCGCCGAGGTCGAGCACGACCGACTGGCCGCGTTGCGTCGGCCAAAGCGCGGCCAGCGCCGGCCGGTCGATGCCAGGAAGGGTGCGCAGGCAGATTTTCGCCATGGCCATCAGCGCGCCGGTGTTGCCGGCCGAAACCGCGGCGTCCGCCTCGCCCTTCTTGACCGCCTCTATGGCCATCCACATCGAGGAAACGCGGCGTCCCTGGCGCAACGCGACGCTGGGCTTCTCGTCCATGCGGATCGACACGGCGGCGTGCCTAACCTCCGAACGCGCGGCGAGCGCCGGAAAATTGGCCAACTCGGCCGAAATCGCCGTCTCATCGCCAAACAGCAGGAACTGGGTGTCGGGGCGACGTTGGAGCGCCAAAGCCGCTCCGGCGATGGTCGCGGCGGGACCAAAATCGCCGCCCATCGCATCGAGCGCGATTCGAACCGGTTGGGCCATCGTCGTTTCAAACTCCCGAATGCCGCCGCGGTTGCGCTTCAAGCCCGCTCCCACGAAGCCGGGTCAAGGCTTGAGGGGCGGCGTCGTCGCGATCTCGAGGCAAGACTTTAGCGGCGCTCCGCCCGCGCGGCGCGGGCGCCCCAGGACTTGGCGTCGTCTTGTTGGGCGTGACTTGCCATTTGCCAGTCGCCAGCGCAAGAGCATTTGTCGCGGGGCGGGAGCCCACATTCATGGATCCTCGGCTTCGGAGGCCTTCTTCGGGCCTTGCCGCAGCGCGGCGAAGGGGCTGTCCTCCTCCCCGCCGGGCTCCGGCCCGCTGAACCGCGCGCCGGGCTTGCGCGGATAGGGATCGAGGCCAAGCGTCAGGAACTCGCAGACGATGGCGCCAAGATCGATTGCGCCGCCGATCAATGGGTCCGGCGCGTCCTCTTCGAGATCGATGATCTGCGCCGGCGCGGGCTCCTCTTCCTCCTGCTGCCTCCAGCGGTCGCTCGCCCGCGCGCCGCGCCGCGCCGACCCGGACGTCGCGCTTTTGACGGGACGAGGCGGCGGCGCAAAGCGCAGATGCACCGGTTCGTCGACCTCGCCGTCAAAGTCCTCCAGCGTGACGACGCAGGTCTGCCGAACCTTAGCGCGCAAATGTCCGGAAACCTCCAGCCCTTCGGCCCCGCTGCGCGCGACGTGCAGCCGGGCTTCGAGCGCGGTCAGCGCGCGCAGGTCGTTCTCTTGCGCCAGAGCCGCGCATTCCTCGGCGTTGGGCTGGACAACGACATCCAACCCCTCGACGGGGACCGCGGCGGCCTGCAGGGGCCGCGAAAGGGGAAGCGGGCCCGCTTCCTTAATGTTGTCCTTATTCATAGTGCAATATTCGCTTTCCAGCTGGATGCGGATCGCGAAGGCTCCCGCGCGCTTTTCGCCGGCCTCTCGCCCCCGCTTCGCCACAAATTAAAGCGATTTGCTATAAGGCGCCAGTGACGGCGCCAATGCAAGAAGAGCCTTGCGCGAGGACGAGTTCGCCGAGCGCGCTGAAGACAGTCTTGCTTTCGCTATCCGCGAAGGTTACGCATCGCGATAAAGAATACTGACGGCGACGCGCTCTTCGATCCGGCGTCGTCTTGTTTTGGAACAGCGGAGACTAAAATGACGTCGCCTGTCCTGCGTGTTGTTTCCCGACGTATGGCCTTCACCGATATCGGCGTTCGGCTGACCGCCGCCGTCATGCTTGCGGCCGGGCTATCGGGGTGTCTCGGGTACGACGGCGTGGTCAATCGCGGCGCCGTGTTCGACCAGCGCAGAGTCGAGCAGGTCAAGCCGGGCACTCCCGCGCCGCAGGTGCTGCAGACGCTGGGCACGCCGTCGACAACCTCGACGGTCGGCGGCGACGCCTGGTATTACGTCAGCCAGCGCACGGAGCGCCCACTCGCCTTCATGCAGCCAAAGATCACCGACCAACACGTGGTCGCGGTCTATTTCGACAAGGCGAAGAAAGTCCAGCGCATCGCCGATTATGGTCTCGAAGACGGCAAGCCGATCGATTTCAACACGCGCGCGACGCCGACCGCCGGCGCCGAGACAAATCTCGTGCGCGGGATGTTGAACGCCGTTTCGAATATCTCCGGCGTCTGGCCGTTCTAACGCCCACGGCCCCCCGGCTTTATGGCGCTTTTGTGACGCAGGCGAAGCGACCTGTATCGTTTGCGCTGGCAATCTGAGCATTTTCTAGCCCGGGCCGATAGAAGCCGCGTCCGCGAATATGGCCGCGGCGCGGCGGCGCCTGTCGATTTTTAGCCGCTTCCTTTCTCTAGATTACTTTTGCATCCAGACATTTAGGGAATCAGAGGCTCGCCTGCATGAGTTTATTGGACGCCGATTATCCGGGAACTTGCGCAACAAACTTCGAGACCTCGCGCAACTGGCGCGCATTCATGAAATTCACGCCCCCAGGTTGGGCGGGCGAATGGGCGAAGGCGGCGCTCCCGCCGCTGGCGCGCGCGCTCGCGGTCGCTGGCCTGTTCGGCGGCGTTTTTACATTCGCGGCGACGGGAGAGCGCCCAGAAGTCGTGAAAACCGCACCGACGCCGCTCCGCATCGCGCGCCCCCCCTCGCCGATATTGACGCTCGCCCAAGACGATGACTTTCCGCTCGACTCCGATTTCTCGCTCGAACAGGCGGCGCTCACTTGGGCGCGGCGGCTGGCGCCCGGAGACCGGGGCGATAGCCCCGGCACGATGCGCTTTGGCGCGATGCGGGTTCAGCGCTCTGTCGTCGAACGGGTCGTGCAGGCCGCGAAAACCACCGGCTCGGACCCCGCCTTGCTGATGAGCATCGCCGACAAGGAGTCGAGCTTTTCCTCCAGCGCCAAGGCGAGCACCTCTTCGGCGAGCGGTTTGTTCCAATTCGTCGAGTCGACCTGGCTCAAGGCGTTGCGATCCTTCGGCTGGCGCTACGGGCGTGAGGAGGAGGCCAAGGCGATCCAGGGCCAGGACGAGCATCCGGTGCTCTCGCCGCAAAAGCGCGCCGAGATTTTGCAGCTGCGCAACGACCCCTATCTTTCCGCCGCTCTGGCGGCCGAAATGCTCAAGCGTGACGGCGCTCGAATCGCCGAGCATTTGGGCCGTTCGCTCACCGCCGGCGAAACCTATCTCATTCATTTTCTCGGCCCCGATGACGCGGAGCGCTTCATGACGAAGATGGACGCCGAACCGCAGGCCTCGGCGGCGCAGCTGCTACCGAAGCCCGCCAGGGCGAACAAGCCGATCTTTTACGTGCGCCAGGGCCGCAAGATGAAGGATCGCTCGCTCAGCGAAGTGCACGAGGCCTTCGAAAATATGATGGGCAGCCGGGTCAGCCGCTATCAGGATGTCGAAGCCAAACTGCCCAGCGAGACTGCGGCCTATACGGAGCCGAACAGATAACGCCGCTGGAAACGCGCGCGAAGCTTATTTGCGCAGCAACAGCGATCCCGAGGCTATTTGCACCTGCGACAGGCGCGACAGGAAGGTCATTCCGAGCAGGCTGATGTTCATGACTTTGGGCTCCGCCACGATGGCGTCCACGTCGTAGATCAGCATCGAACCGAGCTGGATTTCGCGCAGCTTCACCGGCGCCGCATGCGCAATTCCGTTGGCGGTGTTTATCGGAATCGTGAAATCGGAAGCAAGCGGGAATATGTTCAACTTGGCCGCATCTTCGCTTCTGAGCGCGACCGAGGTCGCGCCCGTGTCGACGATCATTTTCAGGGCCTGCCCGTTGACGAAAACATCGGTCACGTAATGTCCCTGAGCATTGGCGGGAATACGATATTCGTCCAGCGCCGAGACCGGCGCATAGACCGGTGCATTGGCTGGCGCTTTCGCCGCCGCCGCGGCCTCGACGCGCGGCGGAGCCGCAGCCCCCACTTCCGCGGGGTCTTTGGCGCCGCCCTTCGGGTTCGGCATTTTCGCGGCGAACTGCGAGAAAAGCACGACGCACAGGAGGGCGAGGCCCGCAAATTTTAAGGCTTGGCTCAGCATGACGCCTAATCCGGGCGCGAGGCTCGTCTTCGCCGCCAACTGCGCGCGCCGTCGGGCAGGGCGGAAATTGTAATGGATGCGAACCTAGCTCCGCAATTCTTGCTAACGGCTTAAGGCGATTGTGAAAGAAAGGTCGGAGCGTCAGGCGCTCCAACCGAATTTTTACCCGCGAACCGAGAGTTTGCGAAAGGGATTGTCAGAATTGGTCACATAGACGTGGCCAGCCTCCGTCTTGGCCCATTCGACCGTTTCGGCGGGCAGCGCGATCTTGATGGCGACGACCTTGATCGGAAAGCCCTCCGTCGCCGAGACTTCGGCCAGTTTGACCTCGCCGGCGCCAGGACCGACCGAAAAATCCGCGACAACCGCGCCGTCGGCCCTAAACGCGCGGGCGAAGCCCGGCGTGCCGGTTCTGGCCGCCAGCACGGGCGCCTCGGCGAACAGCGGCGTCAGCGCGCCATCCGCAAAGGCCCGCGCCGCGAAAGCGAAGCTTGCGAGCTGCGTGCTGCGGGTGACGGCGTGATCGGCGCTCGGCGGCCGGCCTGTCGAATAGAGCACGAGCTTGCCGCCGTCGAGCGCGGCCTTAATCTCGTCGAGCGTCGCTGAAGCAAGCGCCTCGGTCAGTCGCATGTGAATCGCCCCTTTGCTCGCGAGGCCGCCTTTGTGAGAAAGGCGACAGTCGCAACTTTTCCAGCAAGCAAAGGCAAATGTCGTGCCGTCAGGCTGGAGGCGCGCGGGGCCCGGAATTTGCTTGAGCCTACGCGGAAGCCTTTGCGGCGAGATCGAACGAGGCGGATGAACAAGATGCAAAGGACATTGATCAGAAACACATCCGATGGCCGCAAGGTCGAGGTCATCGGCGCCTATGTCTGCATCGATGGCCAGCCGGTCGCGGACGGGCTCGTCGAGGTCGAGACCCACCCCAATCGCAGAGCCATATTGTCGACGCTTCCCAACGCGACGCATATGGCGGGACCGCTCGCCTTGACGCAGGAGGAAGCCTCGCTGGTGCGCGGCGCCCTCGCGGCGGCGGTCGCGCCGGTCACCGACCCGGCCGAAATCTCCAGGCGCCTCCGCCACGCCCTGAACATCCACGCCCGCAACTCCGGCATAGAGTAGCGATCGGCCGCCGGCGCCGCACGGTCAAGAATTAGCTCCTATAGCCGCCTCATTGTCCGGTTAGCCTGCGTCGATCTGAGGCGCGAGGTCAAACATGGGAACGCAGCGTATTTGGCGACTTCGCTTTAGGCCGCAGCGGGGGTTTTGACCGCGGCAAAGCAGTTTAGCCTCTAGCTCCAACAGGCCGACGCTTGATTTCGGCGGAGTTGGGTAGAGTCGCAGGAGCCGATTCAACCAAATGATCTCCAACACTTCATCGCGCCGTGGCGAGAAGTCAAAACTGAGGAATGCCGCCAACGAAGGGCGAGCGACCCCTCAAATCAAACAGCGATGCAAAGCTCGAACTTGATGCCGCGCCAAAACGCTTTCCCGACCAAACGAACGGAAGGACGCTTGCAATGTGGTGGACGTTCTTTAATTTCGTCAGCCCTTCCCTGGAAGCCGGCGAGAGCGATTTTCACCCGTTGGAGAGGCGAGAAGGCGTTGTCGTCACTCTCGGGCCCAGTTCGCATTTTTTCGATCGGCCGGGCAGATCGGTTTGCCGATGGACGGGGACGAAACATGTTCCTCGCCAGAGCCCGCATCCGCAGCCGCAGCGATCCTGGATCCGCAACGAGGCCGCCGCCTTCCTGCGCATTCTTTGCGGCGGCGGCGATGTGAAAATCAATATGATCGAGACGCTCGACAAGCAGCGCGAGATTTTATTGACGGCCGGCGACGGGAATGTCGTCGAAAAAATTGACCTGACGGAACTCGCCAGGGAGGGCGCGCCGCCGCTTCAGTTTTTGCAGCCCGCCTATTTGTGTTCCTGCAGCAGAGCGAGCTTCCGATCGGTGTTCTGCGACGCCTCAGCCATGAGCTGGGCGCGCGCTCCGTTTGCATATAAGACTTACGCGATCAAAGATGTCTTCAAGCCGGCGATCTTGTGTCTTTCCGGCCGGACGAATGTCTGGCGCGAGCGGTTGGAGCCGGGAGACAGCCGAGACTTTGCTCTCGGCAACGTCATAGCGGTGACGGCCAATGTCGTCTCGAAACTACGGCCCAGCAACCAATACTATCCAGACGATTTCAAAATCGCTATCGCCGAAGATTCCCGCGAAGAAGACGAAGAAGCGGCGTCCGCGGCGCCCAACGGAACGGACGCCAAGCGGATGCTCCGCGAGTTGAAGGCGTCGCTAAAGACCCTGTTTGAATCCATAAGGGCGCGCGAAGGCTTTTTTGTCTGCGAATTGAGCAATCCATCGCGCAAGCCGGCTTTTGTTTACGTTCAGCTGAACAAAAGCGGGCTCTATGGCGGTTCGGGTCTTGTCGGCGTCGCCGTCAAAGCCATCGCCATTTTGTTTCGCTCCTCGCATTTTACGATGGGGTAGCGATCGAGGCCCAGGCGCGGGGCGACTCAGAGCTGCGCACGCCGGCTGCGGTTAGGCTCACAGTCAGCCCTTCGGCCTAACCGCCCGCTCACCCCCCAAACAGCTTTTCAAAAAAATTCCTTTCGACATTCGGCGGCGCTCGCCGCTCGCTGCGCCTCGTTCCGCCCGTTGGAATATCCTCGGGCGGCAGCAGCGCCTCCAGTCCGCGCACCGGCCTCTCCACGTCCTGTTCGCTGGCGCCCTGCTGCGGCGGCGCCGCGCGAGGCCTCGCTTGCGGCGGGGGCGGTTGCGGCGGCGCCGAAGCGGCCCCGAAGAAATTGAACAGCGAATCAGCCAGCCGCGCCGGCTCCGGCGCCGCCGCGCGCCAAATTCCCGAAGGCAGCGCCGCGACCGGGACGCCCTGATGCGCCGTCTTCATGAAACGGCTCCATATCTCGACAGGCAGATTGCCGCCCGAAGCCTTTTGCGTCGGCGAATTATCGTCGTTGCCGAGCCACACGCCGGTGACGAGATGGCTGGTGTAGCCGACGAACCAAGCGTCACGCCAATCCTGGCTGGTGCCGGTCTTGCCGGCCGCCTGCCAGCCCGGCAGCTCCGCCTTGCGCGCGGTGCCCGTGAGCAGCGTCTCCTCCATCATCGCGTTCATCATCGCCACGAATTGCGGCTCGATCACCCGGCCGTTGGAGGCCCCTTTGCGGAGGTAAATCTGCTTGCCCTCCGCGGTGCGCACCCTCGTTATGATATGCGGCTGCACGCCAATGCCGCCATTGGCGAAGGGCGCGTAAGCGGCGACCATCTCCAAGGGCGTCACCTCCGACGTGCCCAGCGCCAGCGAGGCGTTGGGTTGCAACTCCGAATTTATGCCGAGCCGACGCGCGGTGCGGACGACCGCCTTGGGGCCGACCTCCATGCCGACACGCACCGCCACCGTATTGAGCGAGAGCGACAGCGCCTTGGTCAGCGTCACCGGGCCGAAATATTCGCGGCTGTAGTTTTCCGGCCGCCAGCCCTTTACGTCGAGCGGCCCATCCTCGCGCACCGTGTCGGGGGTGAGGCCATGCTCCAGCCCGGTCAGATAGACGAAGGGCTTGAACGAGGAGCCGGGCTGGCGCTTCGCAGCGACGGCGCGGTTGAACTGGCTTTCGCCATAGTCGCGCCCGCCGACCAGCGCGCGAATCGCGCCATTGGGATCGAGCGCCACGACTGCGCCCTGGGAAACCCCGAACTTGCCGCCCTTCTTATTGAGCTCATCGGTCAAGGCGCGTTCGGCTGCGGATTGGAGATTGTGATCGAGCGTCGTCGTGACGACCAGATCCTGGTCGATCGCGCCGATCGTGTCGGCGAGCACGTCCATCACATAATCGGCGGCGTAGTTGATCGAGCCGGCGCCATTGTCGCGATGGGTGCGAGCGGGGCTCGCCAAGGCGGCCTTAGCCATCGCCTCGCTGATATGGCCCTCCTGCGCCATCGCGGTGAGGACCTGCGCCGCGCGATCGCTGGCGCCTTCGGGATTGCGGTCAGGCGCGAGCTTGCTCGGCGCCTTCATCAGCCCGGCCAGAACGGCGGCCTCGGCCAACGTCACATTTTTCGCGCTATGTCCATAATAGCGCTCGGCGGCGGCCTCGACGCCATAGGCGCCGGAGCCGAAATAGACGCGGTTGAGATAAAGTTCGAGAATCTGGTCCTTGGAATATTTATGTTCGAGCCAGAGAGCGAGAATCGCCTCCTGAATCTTGCGGGAGATCGTGCGTTCCTGCGTCAGAAACAGATTCTTGGCGAGCTGCTGGGTCAGCGTCGAGCCGCCCTGCATTCCGCCGCGTCCGGTGACGTTGCGCGTCAGCGCCCGCAGCACGCCTAACGGGTCGATGCCCCAATGGGAATAAAAGCGGCGGTCTTCGATGGCGACGAAAGCCTTGGGCAGATAGGGCGGCAGCTCCGAAAGACGGACCGCCGCGCCGCCGGTGTCGCCGCGATTGGCCAAAAGCTCGCCGTCGGCGGCGAGGATGGCGATATTGGGCGGGCGCTTGGGAATGGCGAGCTGGTCGATCGGCGGCAGCTGCGAGCCGTAATAGACAAAAAGCCCGCCAGCGCCGATGGCGCCCCACAGGCCGAGAACGAGAGTCCAGTAAATCAGCCCGCCGAAAAGGAAGCCGGAGCGGCGATGCGCCTGTTTGCGCGCGCGTGGATGGCTTTCGTCGTCGCCATGCGCAAAAATGCGCATTTTGCGCATCCGCGAGGGGCTGCGCGGATCGGCCCGAAGGTCGTCGTCGAAAGCCGGTTCGCGGCGTCTGTCGCTGCGCGCCATCGGGTCTCCTGCGGCGAATCTCCCGCCGTGGGCATGAAGGTGATTGATAAAATGTAACGCGGGCGTTTTAAGGGCCGGTTAAGGGTGAAAAATTGAGTGGAATTGGCCGTTTCCGAGCCACAAACGAAAAGCCCGGCCGCAAGGGCCGGGCTCCTTCTAGATCAGTTCCGAATCCGATGCTCAGCCGATCAATATTTGGCGAGGACCGGAGCCGGCGGGGCGAAGTTGAACAGATAGTTCACGCCAGCGCGCACGACGTTGAGCTGCGGATGGACGTGATAGCCGTAGTTCCAGCCGAAGCCGCCGGTCGCTCCGCCGCTGTCGAGGTCAACGTAGAGATACTCGAGCTTGGCCGTCCAATGCGGCGCGAACATCCACTCAAGACCACCACCGGCGGTCCAGCCGGTGCGGGTGTTGCTGAAACCCCAGGCGTCAACCTGACCATAGGCAAAGCCCGCTGTGCCATAGGCCAGCAAGGTCGGGGTGATGAGGTAACCGGCGCGGCCGCGCACGGTGCCGAACCAGGCCAGGCTTATATTGGCGCCGGTGAGAGCCCCCACGGGAGTCAGGTAGTTCCCGTTCGCGTTGCCATAGACGGTCGGGAAGAGCGTCAGAGGAGCATTGTTGCCGCTGCCGCCGATGCTGGTCCCCTGAAAGTCGGCCTCGGCCCCAATCACGAACTGATTGAACTGGAGGTTGTAGCCGACCTGAGCGCCGCCGACGACGCCGCTGGCGCTGCCGAGCGTATTGCCGTTGGGGAGGAAGAACAGGTTCGGACCGACGGCCGTGTAGGCCGCGGGGACCGCGCCAATCGACCATCTCGGGTCATAATAGGCCGAATAACCCGAAGAGCCGCTGTTGGCGTCCCAGCCGCCACCGAGGTTAAGGCCGACGTAGAAGCCGGTCCAGCTGACGACAGGCGGCGGCGGAACATAGACCGGCGCCTCCTTGCGAGAAGGAAGATCGGCGGCGAACGCCGACCCGGTAGAAATCGCCAGCGCAATCGCGGCGAAGGAGAGCAGAGATCTTTTCATGGCGTACCTCCTGGACACAAGAAACTTGAACTCACCTCACCAGCCCACGCGAATGCTTGGCCCGGATCTTCAAGTGAGTTCGAAACGTCTTCTCTTCCTTTTAACGTTCGGTGAAACGATGCGCTCGACGCGTGACAAAAGCAACGCGACATGGCGGCTTCAGGTAAGTTATTTTGCGACTGTGGCATTTCTGCCACAGTGAGCTTCCCCAATGAAAAGCCTCATAATTATGCAAATGCATGAATATCATATAGTTCACCAAAAGCGGGGTTCGATTTCAGATTCAGCCGAACTTGACCTCGCGACGGAAGCAGGAACTGAACAATACCGGTCGATACATCGGGGCGGCGGCGGCCCGGCTGCCAACTTATTCGCAATTGCGTCTCCTCGCCGCGCCCGCCCCCCTTGCGCATCGCCTTTGTCTTGCAGAGGCTGTACTCAGGACGGCGTTGACGTTATCTCGCTCGCGCCGCGACCCTCGCGACCCGCTATGAAGATGGCGGTCCATCGAGAAGACAACCATGCGCGAACCAAATGAGATCGACTTCTGGCGCGGGTTCGCTCTTATTACGATCTTCATCAACCACATTCCCGGCAACTTTTTCGAGCATTTCACTTATCGCAACGTGTCGATTTCGGACTCGGCCGAGCTTTTCGTATTTCTTGCTGGTTGGTCGATGCGCAAGCTCGTCGACGGTCCCGCGCGCGCGCTCTCGGCGACATGGCTCGTGCTTCGACTCGAAAGCCGCGCTCTGACGGTTTACTTCGCGCAGACGGTCACAACCGAAATGGCGATTGCGCTTCTCGCCGGGGCCTCGCTGGTTCTCGACGCGCCGTTCCTTCTCGACTGGCACAATGCGTCGGCCGTCTTCTACGATCCTGTCAGGGCGCAAATCGGACTCGTCCTGCTCACGCATCAGCTGGGCTATTTCAACATTCTGCCGCTTTACGTCGTCTTGATGTTGATCGCGCCGCTGGTCGCGCTGATGCACCGCCATGCGAGCCCGATTTTGCTGCCGACGTCGCTCGCAATCTATTTCTATGCGCTCGCCTTCGGTGTGAATTTGCCGACTTGGCCCGTTGAAGGCGTCTGGTTCTTCGATCCCATAGCCTGGCAGATCGTCTATGTTCTGGGCTTCGTGCTGGCGGGCGATGACGGCGTTGGCGCCGTGGCGCGGCGCTATCGCAAAATGCTTTGGTGGCTGGCTCTGCCGATCGTGCTGCTCGGAATTGTCGTCGCGCGGATGGATTTCTCGCCCGATCCGATCGCCGTTCCCGATCCCAAACTGTTCTTCCTATTCGACAAGACCTTTCTGTCCCCGGCTCGATTGATTCACAACCTGGCGTTGACGGCGCTATTTGCCGGCTCCTTTAAGTCGATTGGCATGTGGCTGCCGCGTTGTTCGAATTTTCTAAATCTGCTCGGGCGGAATTCGCTGAATGCATTCTGCGCCGGCTCGCTTCTGAGCCTGATAGGACAGATAACCCGCTTCGAGTATGGCGGACTTATTGCAACCGACGCGGTGATAATTATCATTGGGGTCCTCGTAATGGGAATAGTCGCATGGGCATCGGAATGGCGCGAAAGACTGCGAACAAGCTCGGCGCCCGAATCGGGTTCTCCGTCGCATTCGCGCTTGTCCTGAATTTTGCGCCACGCGCGGAAGAGACGGCCCGTCCGGCCGCGCCGCCGCCGCTGAGTTCGGCATGCGATGTGCCGGCCGCCGATATCGCCGCGCCCGTTCCGCTGCCCAACTTCGCCGCGGCGCTGAAGGAGCGAAAGCGCGCGCGCATATTGGCGATCGGCTCTTCCTCGACCGCTGGGGTCGGCGCTACCTCGAATGGCAAGACCTATCCGTCGCAACTCGAGGCGATCCTTGAAACGGCGCTCAAGGGCGTTGACATCGAAATCATCAATCGCGGCGTTTCCGGCGAGGTGGCGGAGATCACCGCCGAGCGGATCCCAAGCGAAGTCGCGATCAACAAGCCCGATCTTGTCCTTTGGCAGCTCGGCACGAATGACGCGCTAACCCGTGTCGCTCCTGAAGAATTCGAAGCCACGGTCCGCTCGACCGTTCACTGGCTGAAGGAAAACAAAATCGACATCGTTCTCGTCGGGATGCAATACACCCCTCGCCTCGCCCGCGACGCGAATTCTTCGGCGATTCGCAGCAGTTTACAGCGCGCCGCGGCGGCCGAGAGCGTTCTCTACGTCCGCCGCTATGACGCGATGCGGTTTATTTCGCAAACGCGCGCCAATCTGGATCTTTTGTCAAAGGACAATTTTCATCTGAACGATCTCGGCTATCAATGCATGGCCGAGCATGTCGCGCATGCGGTCATCGTGGGCGTTTTCGTCAAAAACGTGCGGCCCGCCGGAAATTGAACCAGCTTATTTCGCTCGAAAAACGCCGGCGCGGGCATTACACAAGCCAATCTAATGAGCTCAGAATGAGCAAAGCTGACGCCTGGCGCAATCGCCCCGCCAGTAAAGCGCCCCCCGCCCCAACGCCCCAACTTATGCACAATTCCCTCCCCCTGCCCGGCCCGCCCCTCTTGCGCTCCGCGCCGAGCCGCGCCAAAGTCCCGCCCCCGGCGCTCCCACGGAGCCGCCATTTTGTAAAAGGCCAACGGAATTTCCCTCCATGAAGGTCACGATCGAGAGAGCGGCGCTGCTGCGGGCGCTTGGCCATGTTCACCGGGTGGTGGAGCGGCGCACGACCATACCGATCCTCGCCAATGTGCTGATCGAGGCCACGGCCGGCGAATTATTGCTCAAGGCGACCGATCTCGATCTGGAAATCACCGAGCGGGTCGCCGCGGACGTGACGCAGCCGGGCGCGACCACCTTGCCGGCGCATACGCTCTATGACATCACGCGCAAATTGCCGGAAGGCGCGCAGGTGTCGCTGGAGGAGACCGGCGAACAGGGGCAATTGACGCTGCGCTCGGGACGTTCGCGTTTCCAGCTGCAAACTCTGCCGCAGAGCGATTTTCCCGAAGTGACCTCGGGCGAATTCGGCCACAAATTCGCGCTGCCGCCCGCCGAGCTGAAGCGCCTCATCGACAAAACCCAATTCGCCATCTCCAGCGAGGAGACGCGCTATTATCTCAACGGCATTTTCATTCATGTCGCAGAGATCGAGGGCCGCTCGCTGCTGCGGGCCGTGGCGACCGACGGCCATCGTCTGGCGCGTCTCGAACTGCCGGCGCCGGAAGGGTCGATCGGCATGCCCGGCGTCATTCTGCCGCGCAAGGCGGTCACCGAAATCCAGCGGCTGATCGAGGACGCGCAGGGCGAGGTGACTGTCGAGGTCTCGGCCAACAAAATGCGCTTCGCTTTCGGCGGGGCGCTGCTGACCACCAAGCTCATCGACGGCACTTTCCCCGATTACGGACGCGTCATTCCCTCCGGCAATAATAAGCGGCTGACCGTCGAGCGCGAGATGTTCGCCAAAGCGGTCGACCGCGTGTCGACGATTTCCTCCGAACGCGGGCGCGCCGTAAAACTCGCGGTGTCCGAGGGCAAGGTGGTTCTGTCGGTCACCAACCCCGACCAAGGTTCGGCGGTCGAGGAGCTTGAAGCCGATTACGACGGCCTGCCGATCGACATCGGCTTCAGCTCCAAATACCTGCTCGACATCGTGAACCAGCTCGACAGCGACACGGCGCTATTTCTGTTGGCCGATCCGGGCTCCCCAACGCTTATCCAGGATCGCGACGGCGCCAGCGCGCTTTATGTGCTGATGCCGATGCGGGTCTAGCCGACCCGTCCTGCGCATCTTTTCCGCTTTGCGCGCGCCGTCAGCTGTATGAAATATATGGATTGCAGCGGCGCGGAGCCCCGCCCCAAAACTACGCTTGCTGATCTCTTGCCAACGTCACGTTGTTGACGCATGGTCGCCGCCGGCCGCGCAATAAAGCCCGCACTGGCCGGGGCCACACGGCGACAATAAGCGTGTGCGAAACTAAGAGAAGGCAGGCGTCATGACTTATATCGTCTCGCATTTTTGGTTTTGGTTGCTCGCGATTTTCGCGGTGGGAATAGCGACGGCGATCCTCACGCGACAGGCGGAGGAGCGAGATAAAGTCTCGCCGTGGCTGATATGGTGCGGACTGGCCTTCGCGCTCGGCTTCCTGATGGCGCTGCTCCACGTGATGCTTGGACGCGCTGGCGTGTGGCTGGAGACGGGGATCGCCGCCTTCGCGGTGTTTATTCTTGGCGCCGGCGCCGGCGTTCTTGCGCGTAAAGGCGATCTCGCAGAGCACAAAGGCTGGGCGCTGGGGCTTATTCCCGCAGCGCTGCTTTGGTTCAGCGCCAATGTCTCGGGAACCCCTAATGTGGAGGCGGATCTCAAGCAATCGGTCGACGCCGCGATCAAGGAGTCCGGTGGAAATTCGCAGAACTTCGACGTTACAGGGCGCGACGTGCTGCTTCCCAACGATGTCGCGGATCGCGCCCTGCTGGTCGGAACGATCGGCAAGGTCGACGGCGTTCGTCTGGTGAGCGGAACCGACCAGACATTTGTCGAGGCTCCGGCCGCCAAGACTGCCGCGGAGGCGATCGTGGCGGAGGCGGTGGACGCCAGCAAGCCGACCGCCGAGAAAACCGTCGACGCCGGCAAGAAAGCCGTTGCGACTGGCTGGGCCGATCCTGGAAAGGCCGACTATGACGCCAAAGCCGTCGACGCAGGCAAGGCGGTTGTCGCCCAAACGAAGACGGCGACAAACCAGGCTGTAGACCAGACGAAACCAGCGACGCCAGCCATGTCGGGGGCGGAAAAGGCGACGGCCGCCAAAGCCGCGCTCAAAGCCCTGCCGGCCTCTGGCCCGCTCGACGCGGCTGCTTGCCAGACGGCGCTGAACGCGACGCAGGTTCTGGATAAAGTCCAGTTCAGCTCGCGCAGCCTCTCGATCCGCCTCCCCTCGGCCTATGTGCTCGACCGTCTGGCGGCGCTGCTGAAGCGTTGTCCCGACCAAAAGGTGGAGATTGGCGTCCACACCGACAATGTCGGCGGCGACGAAGAAAATCGGGCGTTGTCGCAACGTCGTTCAGATAAAGTGGTGCAGTATCTCGTCAACGAGGGCGTCGCTGCGGCGCGGTTGACCGGCGTCGGCTATGGCTCCAAACGGCCGATCGCCTCCAACGACACCGAGGATGGACGCGCGGAAAACCGCCGCATAGAACTCATCCTGCGTTGACCCGTCCCGGGAGCCTCTTCTCGCTGGCGGGAAGAGGCTCTACAAACTCGCGTTGACTTCAACAGCGACGCAGCAGCCGATCCACCATTTTTGCGCTCACTGCGACAAGGCGTGAACGCTTCGCAGAAATGCGCTAACCTTCCCACGCTAGAAAACGAGACTTCGAGACGCCTCCCCTCGTGGAACGCTGTCAGCGTGGCGTCGGGGCCTTGGAGACGTCGATCCATTTTCGCGAAGGACCACCGTGAGCATTATTGACCTCGCCGTTTCCCATGCTGCCGCCGTCCCATCTGATCTCGATCCGCAGGCTTGCGCTTTGCGCGACGAAGTGCTGCGCCGACTCGCCGCCACCGTCGGCAAGGACAAGGCGGCCGCTAGCCCGCGCGACTGGTTCATCGCCGCGGCGTTGGCGGCGCGCGACCGCGTCGTGCCGCCCTGGTTCGCCACCACCAAAGCCAACTATCAGCAGGATCGGCGGCGGGTTTATTATCTCTCGCTGGAGTTTCTGGTCGGCCGCCTGTTGATGGACGCCCTGACCAATCTCGGGCTGACCGAGGCGATGCGGGCGGCTCTGGCCGATCTCGGCGTCGATCTCGACGCGCTGCGGGCTCTGGAGCCGGACGCCGCGCTCGGCAATGGCGGCCTTGGGCGCCTCGCCGCCTGTTTCATGGACAGCATGGCGACGTTGGAGATCGCCGCTTTCGGCTATGGCATCCGCTACGACCACGGCCTGTTTCGCCAGGCGATCAAGGACGGCTGGCAGCACGAATATCCCGAGGATTGGCTGTCCTTCGGCAATCCTTGGGAGTTCGCCCGCCCCGAAATCGTCTATGACATCGGCTTTGGCGGTCACGTCGACGGCGCGCGGCTGGCGGACGGCGCCCTGGCGCATGTCTGGCGCCCAGCGGAGACCGTCGAGGCCGTGGCCTATGACACGCCGGTGGTCGGCTGGCGCGGCAAGCATGTCAACACGCTGCGTCTGTGGTCCGCGCGCGCGCCCGATCCGTTGCGGCTCGATGCGTTCAACGCCGGCGATTATGTCGGCGCGCAGGCCGATCAAATGCGCGCGGAATCGATCTCCAAGGTGCTCTACCCCAGCGACTCCACTCCGGCGGGGCAGGAGTTGCGCCTGCGCCAGGAATATTTCTTCGCCTCCGCCTCGCTGCAGGACCTGATCCGCCGCCATATGAAACAGACCGGCGACATCAGAAAGCTTAGCGACAAAGTCGCCATCCAGCTCAACGACACCCATCCGGCGATCGGCGTCGCCGAATTGATGCGGCTCCTCGTCGATGCGCATGGCGTCTCCTGGAAGGAGGCCTGGGCGATCACCCAGGCCACCTTCTCCTATACGAACCACACGCTGCTGCCCGAGGCGCTGGAGACCTGGCCGGTCAGCCTGATGGAGCGCCTGCTGCCGCGCCATATGCAGATCATCTATCTGATCAACGCGCTGCATCTCGACAAGTTGCGCGAAGATGGCGTCGAGGACAGCGGGACGCTGGCCAATGTCTCGCTGATCGACGAACACAACGGCCGCCATGTGCGCATGGGCAATCTGGCCTTTCTCGGCTCGCACAAGGTCAACGGGGTCTCGGCCCTGCACAGCGAACTGGTCAAGGAGACCGTGTTTCGCGATTTCCACAAGCTCTATCCGGACCGCATCGTCAACAAGACCAACGGCGTCACTTTCCGCCGCTGGCTGCTCGAGGCCAACCCTCCGCTCTCGCAGCTTCTCGCGCAGACGATCGGGCTCCAAGTCTTCGACGATCCGACGCATCTCGCCGAACTGGAGACCTTTAAAGATGATCAAGGATTTCAGGAGCGCTTCGCGGCCGCCAAACGGGCCAATAAGGAGCGCCTGGCGCAACTGATTTTCGAGCGCGTGAATGTGAGGGTCTCGCCGAGCGCGCTGTTCGACGTGCAGATCAAACGCATTCACGAATATAAGCGCCAGCTGCTCAACGTGCTGCACACCATCGCGCTCTATCGCGACATCAAGGCGCAGCCTAACCGAGAGTTCGTGCCTCGCGTGAAGATTTTCGCCGGCAAGGCGGCGGCGAGCTACCATCAGGCCAAGCTGATCATCAAACTGGCCAATGACGTGGCGAAAGTCGTCAACGCCGACAAAGACGCGCGCAATCTCCTGAAAGTGGTGTTTCTGCCCAATTACAACGTCAGTCTGGCCGAGGTGATCATCCCGGCGGCGGACCTCTCCGAGCAGATTTCGACCGCCGGCATGGAGGCCTCCGGCACAGGCAACATGAAATTCGCGCTCAACGGCGCGTTGACCATCGGCACGCTGGACGGCGCCAATGTGGAGATCAAGAGCCATGTCGGCGACGACAATATCTTCATTTTCGGACTGACGGCGGCGGAGGTCGAGGCGAGCCGCGCCAAGGGCATCGACGCGCGCGAGGCCATAGCGGCGAGCCCGCGCCTCTCCGACGCGCTGCAGGCCATGGCGATGGGTGCGTTTTCCCCCGACGACCCCAACCGCTATGCGCAGCTCGTCGATACGCTGACCTATTACGACCACTTCCTGATCTCGAAGGATTTCGACGCCTATTGGGACGCGCAACTCCTTGTCGAAGCGCGCTGGCGCGACCAGAAAGCCTGGCGGCGCGCCGCAATCCTCAACACCGCGCGCGTCGCCTGGTTCTCCTCCGACCGCGCGATCAGGGAATATGCGCAGGAGATTTGGAACGTGCCGGTGTGAAGCGATCCGAAGAGGCGCCTCCGCGTCGACTTTCCCCGCGCCGCGACAACGCCGCTCTGGCGCGGCGCCTGGTTCTTCTCTATTCTCTAAACAAATGACCACTGGCCGCGGCGAGACGCAGTGACACGGACCACCGATAGCCCGGACGCCGTTTGGCGCCTCGGCCAAGGCGAGATCGAGGCGATCCTTTCCGCCCGCTGCGGCGATCCGTTCAAATTTTTGGGTCTGCACGAGACCCCGGCGGGTTTCGCGATCCGGGCTTTCATTCCAGGCGCCGACACGCTCCATGCGCGAACGCCCCAAGGCGAGGAGATCGCCGCGCTGGAGCGTGTCCGTTCGGACGGTTTTTTCGAAGGCCTGATCGACGGGGCGACAGCGCGATTTCCCTATGTGCTGCACGCGCAAAACGCCGGCGGCTCCTGGGATTTTTGTGACCCCTACGCCTTTGGCCCGCTGCTCGGTCCGCTCGACGATTATCTTCTCGTCGAAGGCGCGCACCAAAAGCTCTATCAGCGTCTCGGCGCGCATGTCCTCAGCCATGAAAACGTGGGTGGAACTCACTTCGCCGTCTGGGCGCCGGGCGCCCTGCGCGTGTCCGTCGTCGGCGACTTCAACGATTGGGACGGACGACGCAATCAAATGCGAAAGCGTGTCGACAGCGGCGTGTGGGAGATTTTTCTGCCCGGCGTAGGCGCGGGAGCGCGCTACAAATTCGAGATTGTCGGCGCCAATGGCGCGCTGACGCCGCTCAAGGCCGACCCCTTTGCGCGCGCTGGGGAGTTGCGGCCGGCGACCGCCTCGGTCGTTGTCGCCGACGCGCCCTTCCCCTGGAGCGACGACGCCTTCATGCGCGAGCGCGCGCGCAAAAATCCGCGCCGTGCGCCGATGTCGATTTACGAGGTTCATTCGCCGTCCTGGGCGCGCGGCGAAGGCGGGCGATTCTTAAGTTACGATGAACTGGCGGCGGAGTTGATCCCTTACGTCGCCGATCTTGGCTTCACCCACATAGAACTGCTGCCGATCAACGAACATCCGCTCGACGCCTCCTGGGGCTATCAGCCCATCGGCCTGTTCGCGCCGACCGCGCGGCACGGCCCGCCGGACGGCTTCAAACGCTTCGTCGACTGCGCGCACGGGGCGGGGCTTGGAGTCATCCTCGATTGGGTGCCCGCGCATTTCCCGACCGACACGCATGGGCTCGCGATGTTCGACGGCGGTCCGCTGTTTGAGCATTCCGACCCGCGCCGGGGCTTTCACCCCGACTGGAACACCGCGATCTATGATTTCGGCCGCCGCGAAGTCGCCAATTTCCTGATCAGCAACGCGCTTTATTGGCTCGATTGTTTTCACGTCGATGGGCTGCGCGTCGATGCGGTCGCCTCGATGCTTTATCTCGATTATTCGCGAAAGGCCGGGGAATGGGCGCCCAATCCCGACGGCTCCAACGACAATCGCGACGCCGTGGCGTTTCTTCAGCGCTTCAACGAATTGGTCTACGGTCTCTTTCCCGGCGCTATCACGCTGGCCGAGGAGTCAACCTCCTGGTCCGGCGTTTCGCGAGCGACGGACCGGGGCGGGCTCGGCTTCGGCTTCAAATGGAACATGGGCTGGATGAACGACACGCTAACTTATATGGCTGCGGATCCCGTCCATCGCAAATGGCGTCACGACAAACTCACCTTTGGCCTGCTCTACGCCTTTTCCGAAAATTTCGTCCTGCCGCTCTCGCATGACGAGGTGACGCACGGCAAGGGCTCGATCATCGGCAAGATGCCCGGCGACGAATGGCGCAGATTCGCGAACGCCCGCGCTTATTACGGCTTCATGTGGGGGCAGCCGGGCAAAAAACTGCTGTTCATGGGGCAGGAGTTCGGCCAGACGAGCGAATGGAATTTCGATCGCGGCCTCGAATGGTGGCTGCTCGATCATGCGCCGCATCGCGGGCTGCAAGAATTCGTCCGCGACCTCAATCGCCTCTATCGCGAGCACGAAGCGCTGCACGCGCGCGACTGCGAGAGCGAGGGATTTCAGTGGATCGTCGCGGAGGACGCCGATAATTCCGTCTTCGCCTTCGCCCGCTTCGGCGAGAATCGGGGAATGCCGGTCGTCGTCGCAGCCAATTTCACCCCGGTGCCGCGTGAAAACTATCGGGTCGGATTGCCGCGTGCGGGTTGTTGGCGCGAGGTTCTCAATTCCGATGCGCAGATTTACGGCGGCTCGGGACAAGGAAACCTGGGCAAAATCACCGCGCGCCCGGAAAGCTTCGGCGCATTTCCCGCCTGCGCGGAAATTCTTTTGCCGCCGCTCGCGACTTTGTTCTTCGAATATGATTCCGATGAGTTAAAATAAGTACGAAACTTGAGAGAAACCGATGGCCCCCTCTCCAAACGCCCCGCTCGCCCGACACGCCATGGCCTATGTGCTCGCCGGCGGACGCGGCTCGAGGCTGATGGAGCTGACCGACCGACGCGCGAAGCCTGCGGTTTACTTCGGTGGCAAGTCGCGCATCATCGATTTCGCGCTGTCGAACGCGCTGAACTCCGGCATCAGGCGCATCGCCGTGGCGACGCAGTACAAGGCGCATAGCCTCATCCGCCATTTGCAGCGCGGCTGGAGTTTTTTCCGCATCGAGCGCAACGAAAGTTTCGACATTCTGCCGGCCAGCCAGCGCGTCTCCGGCGATCACTGGTACCTCGGCACGGCCGACGCGGTGTTCCAGAACATCGACATTATCGAGAGCTACGATCCAAAATTCATCGTGCTGCTGGCCGGCGATCACATCTACAAGATGGATTATGAACTCATGCTGCAGCAGCATGTCGACCAGGGCGCCGACGTGACCGTCGGTTGCCTGGAGGTCGCGCGCTGCGAGGCTTCGGGCTTCGGCGTGATGGCTGTCGACGAAAACGACGTGATCCAGTCCTTTCTGGAAAAGCCCAGGGATCCGCCGGCCATGCCCGGTCATCCGGACAAAGCGCTCTGCAGCATGGGCATCTATGTGTTCGACGCGAAGTTTCTCTTCGGGCAGTTGCGCCGCGACGCGGACGACCCGCAATCCACGCATGATTTCGGCAGAGACATTATCCCCTATATCGTCACGCACGGGCGCGCCGTCGCGCACCATTTTTCGCGCTCCTGCGTGCGCTCCGCGAACGAGCAGGAGGCCTATTGGCGCGACGTGGGCACGGTCGACGCCTATTGGGCCGCAAATATCGACCTCACGGATTTTACGCCGCAACTCGATCTTTACGACCGCGATTGGCCGATCTGGACTTATGGCGAGATCACTCCGCCGGCGAAATTCGTGCACGATCAGGTGGGCCGGCGCGGACAGGCGCTGTCGTCGCTAGTGTCGGGCGGCTGCATCGTATCGGGCGCGACTTTGCGGCGCACGCTGCTGTTCACGGGGGTGCGCGTAAACTCCTATGCGACCGTCGAGAATGCGGTGGTGCTTCCCTATGTCGATGTCGGGCGCTCGGCCCGGCTCGTCAACGCCGTCGTCGACCGCGGCGTGCAGATTCCGGCGGGGCTCGTCGTCGGCGAAGACCCAATTCTCGACGCGCAACGTTTCAGACGCTCCGACCAGGGGGTCTGTCTGATTACCCAGCCGATGATCGACCGGCTGTCGCAATGAATCGCGTGAAGACGCTGGCGGTCGCCTCGGAAATCACGCCGCTGGTGAAGACCGGCGGCCTCGCCGATGTCGCGGGCGCCCTGCCCGCCGCGCTCAAAGCGGAAGGCGTCGAAACGCGGACTCTGATCCCCGGCTATCCCGGCGTGCTGGCGGCGCTGAGCGGCGCGCAAATGCTGTTCGAGTTCGACGCGTTCTTCGGCGGCTCGGCGCGACTGCTCGCCGCGACTGTCGGCGAGCTGGACTTGTTGGTTCTGGACGCCCCGCGCCTTTACGCCAGGGAGGGCGGGCCTTACGCCGGAGCCGACGGGATCGATTATCCCGACAATGCGCTGCGTTTCGCGGCGCTGGCGCAGGCCGCGAGCTCCCTCGCGCAAGGTCTGCTGCAAGACTATCGTCCCGATATTCTGCACGCGCACGACTGGCAAGCGGCGCTGGCGCCCGCCTATTTGCATTACAGCGGAAAACCGCGCCCGGCGACGGTTCTCACCATCCACAATCTCGCCTTTCAGGGAAAATTCCCCAAGAGCATTTTGGGCGCGCTCGGCCTGCCAGCGGACTCTTTCGCTATCGACGGCGTAGAGTTTTACGGCGGCGTCGGTTTTCTGAAGGCGGGACTGCAATTTTCCGACCGCATCACCACCGTCTCGCCAAGCTACGCCGCCGAGATCATGACGCCGGAGCACGGCATGGGTCTCGACGGACTTTTGCGCGCGAGAACCCTCGACGTTTCGGGGATTCTCAACGGCGTCGACGAAAGCGTCTGGAGCCCCGCCGGCGACGCCCGCATCGCCGCGCGCTACGACCAGTCCTGCCTGCCGCTGCGCGCGCGCAACAAGGCGGCGTTGCAACAACGCTGCGGCCTGCGGGCCGACCCACGGGCGTTGCTGATCGGCGTCGTCAGCCGGTTGTCCTGGCAAAAGGGCCTCGATCTGCTGCTCGAAGCCCTGCCCCAGATCATCGGCCCAAACTGCCAGTTGGCGCTGCTCGGCGCCGGTGACAAGGCGCTCGAACAGGGCTTTGCCGAGGCGGCGCGCAAAAACCCTGGAGAGGTCGGCGTAAAGATCGGTTTCGACGAAGACATCGCGCATCTGATGCAAGCGGGCGCCGATGTTGTTCTCGTCCCTTCGCGTTTCGAGCCCTGCGGGCTGACGCAACTTTACGCCCTGCGTTACGGCGCCGTGCCGGCGGCCGCGCAGGTCGGCGGCCTGCGCGACACGATTATCGACGCCAATGAAATGGCGCTCAGAGCCGGCGTCGCGACAGGTTTTTTATTTTCGCCGGTGACGGTCGACGCACTGGTCATGACATTGCGCCGGGCGCAAAATCTCTTCAAAGACAAGGAAAAATGGCGCCAGTTGCAGTGCAATGGCATGGACACCGACGTCTCCTGGCGCCATCCGGCACGGCGCTACGCCGAGCTTTATCGCGGCCTGCTCGCAGCGCGCGGCGCATGAGAAGCGCCATGACGCAGGAAGACAAACCGGCGGAGTTTTGCACGCAAACACGCAACATCACGCAAGGCGCGCCCGAGCCGCTTGGCCTGAGGCTGACGGCGACCGGCGCCAATGTCGCCGCGTTCTCTGCGTCGGCTCAAGCGATCGATCTTTGCCTGTTCGACGAAACGGGCGATGCGGAGGTCGAACGCGTAAGACTCCGCTATCGCACGGGCGACGTGTTTCACGCGCATGTCGAAGGACTGACGGAAGGACAGCGGTACGGGTTGCGGGCTCATGGCGTCTACGAGCCCGAAAAGGGTCTTCGCTTCAATGTCTCGAAACTTCTGGTCGACCCCTATGCGTTGAAGCTCGACCGACCCTTCGCTTTGCGCGCCTCGATGTTCGGCTATAAGCCGGACGACGCGGCGGCGGATCTCTCCTTCGAGCAGAGCGACAGCGCGCCTTTCGCGCCCAAGGGCGTCGCCACGCGCCCCGTGCGCGCCGATAGTTCTTTGCGCCCCCGACACCCCTTTCGGGATACGATTCTCTACGAGCTGCACGTCAAAGGCTTCACCAGGACGCATCCCGACGTGCCGCAGGCGCTGCGCGGGACCTTCAAAGGCCTCGCGCATGAGGCGGTCATCGCGCATCTGACGCGGCTCGGCGTCACCGGCGTCGAACTCATGCCCTGCGCGGCGTGGGTCGACGAGCGCCATCTGACCCGGCTCGGTCTCGCCAATTACTGGGGGTATAACCCCGTCGCGATGCTGGCGCCCGATCCGCGTCTCGCGCCCGGCGGATGGGACGAGGTGCGCGAGAGCGTCGCGGCGCTGCATCGCGCGGGCATTGAGGTCGTCGTCGACATCGTGCTCAACCACACGGGCGAAGGCGACGAACTTGGCCCCACTCTGTCGCTGCGCGGACTCGACAATGCGACCTACTATCGGCTGCGCCCCGATGCGCCGCGCCATTACGTCAACGACGCGGGCTGCGGCAATATTCTGGCGATGGACCGCGCGCCGGCGGTGCGCCTCGCCCTCGACGCCTTGCGCGCATGGGCGGAATATGGCGGCGTCGACGGCTTTCGTTTCGATCTGGCGACGACGTTGGCGCGCCGGCAGGAAGGGTTCGACGCGCAGGCGCCGTTTCTCGCCGCGCTGCTGCAAGACCCGGTGTTGCGCGAATTAAAACTCATCGCCGAGCCTTGGGACATCGGCCCAGGAGGCCACCAGCTCGGCAAGTTTCCGGGGCCGTTCGCTGAGTGGAACGACCGCTTCCGCGATTGCGCGCGGCGCTTCTGGCGCGGCGACAATATCGGCGTCGCCGAATTTGCGACCCGCGTTGCGGGGTCGCAGGATTTTTTCGACGCGCGTCGCCGCCCGTCGCGCAGCGTCAATTTCATCACGGCGCATGACGGCTTCACGCTGCGCGATGTCGTTTCTTATTCGAAGAAGCGCAACGACGCCAACGGCGAAGACAACCGCGACGGAACCAACGAGAATTATTCCTGGAACAATGGGGTCGAAGGCGCGACGGACGATCCCGCCGTCCTCGCGGCGCGCAGGAAAGATCAGCGCAATCTGCTGGCCAGCCTGCTGCTCGCACGCGGAACGCCCATGCTGTCGATGGGCGCGGAGCTTGGCCAGACGCAAAGCGGCAACAACAACGCCTATGCGCAGGACAACGAAACCGCCTGGCTCGATTGGAACGCAGCGGATCGGGAGCTGCTGGCGTTCACGGCGGAGCTGATCGCTCTGCGCAAAGACGCGCCCGCTTTGACGCGCGATGACTTTCTGCGAGGTTCGCCGCTGGACGAGACGCTGATTCCCGACGTCGAATGGCTGCGCGCCGACGGCGCGCCGATGCGCGAGGAAGATTGGCGCGACGGTCAGGCGACGACGCTGATCGCTTGTCTTTATGCGCCAGCGGAAAACACGCGCGACGCCGATCGCCTGGCCATTGTTTGGCACAGAGGGCTCGACGCCTTGCGTGTCGCGACGCCGCCGGCGCGCAGCGGTTTCGATTGGGCGATTCGCCTCGCGTCCGCGCCGGGGCGGACGACTCAGAACGGCGTCGTCGTCGCGGCGCGTTCCGTCGTCGTCTTGCGCGAGGAAGCGGCGGCGTTTGGCCGTCGGCTGGAGACGGAAGCGCCGCGAGAACTTGTGTCGGCGCTCGCGCAAGCGGCGGGCGTAGCGCCGGGCTGGCGCGACGCCGACGGCGCCGAGCACGAGGTTCCTCCCGCAACCATCGACGCATTGCTCACGGCGCTGGACTTGCCCGCCAAAAGCCTGTCGCAGGCGCGGGACAGTCTGGCGTTGCTGGCGCGGCGCGAAGACGCGCGCGCGCTGCCGATGAGCGCTGCGTTCCGCGAGGACGAAGACATATTCTTGCGTCTTCCGGCCTGCAACGGACGCGCGGCGCTGCGATTGGCGCTGAGGCTCGAAGACGGCGAGCAAAGACACATCGACCTTCGCGCAAGCGATGTCGAGCCCATCTCCTGGCGTGGCGTGGACGGCCGCGCTTACGAGGGCCTGCGCGCGCGCCTGCCGCGCCTGCCGCTGGGGCGCCATATTGTCCTCCTGGAGGAGACGGGCTGCCGCCTGACCGTCGCGCCGCGCCGCTGTTATGCGCCAGACGCGGGCGGCCGTGCGTTCGGCCTCGCCGCGCAGCTTTATTCGCTGCGCCGGGATGGCGATCAGGGCGTCGGCGATTTCACGACTCTATCGCAGCTTGGCGCGCTCGCGGCGGCGCAGGGCGCGGCTATGATCGCCATCAACCCGCTGCACGCGCTGTTCGCTCAGGATCGTCAGCGCGCCAGCCCCTATTATCCGTCCGATCGGTTGTTTCTCGATCCGATCTATCTGGATATCGCTCGCAGCGGGGATTTTTTCTCCGCGCCGAGCGCCGGACGACTCGTCGACTATCCCGCCGTTCACGCTTTAAAGCAGGACTTTCTCGAACGATGCTTCAGGGACGCCGAGGATTTCGCCGCGCGCCAGCCGTCGGCGCGGACGCTGCAAAACTTCGAGCGCTTTATCGAGAACGGCGGCGACGCCTTATTGCGCTTCGCCTGTTTCGAGACGATTAGCGAGCAGCGCCGCAGCGAAGACTGGCGGCGCTGGCCGCAGCCATTGCGCGACGGAGAAACGCTTGCGCTCGCCACCTTCGCGCGCGAAAACGCCCGCCGCATCCGCTATCATCAATATCTGCAATGGCTGTGCGAGCGTCAATTGGCGCAGGCGGCGCGGGACGCCGAGAAGGCCGGCCTCTCGCTCGGCTTTTGCCGCGATCTCGCGGTCGGCGCGGCGCCGGACGGCTGCGAGAGTTGGCGCAATGCGGCGCGCCTTCTCAAGGGCTTTTCGGTCGGCGCTCCGCCCGATCCCTTTACGCGCGAGGGGCAAATCTGGGGTTTGCCGCCGCCCAATCCGCTGAGCTGGAAGGCGGACGGCTGCGAGAGTTTTGGCGGGCTGTTGCGGGCGAACATGCGCCACGCCGGCGCGCTGCGCATAGATCACGCGATGGGACTGGCGCGGCTCTTCGTCGTGCCGGAGGGAGGCGAAGCGCTGGAGGGCGCTTATCTTTCCTATCCGCTGGACGATCTGCTCGGCCAGCTTGCGCTCGAGTCCCAGCGCGCGAAATGCATGGCGATCGGCGAGGATCTGGGCACGCTGCCCTGGGGCTTTTCCGAGCGGTTGGCGCAAGCGGAGGTCTTGAGCTACCGCGTGTTATGGTTCGAGCGCGAAGGCGTGGCGTTCGCGCCCCCGGCGCATTATGCGCAAAAGGCCATGGCCTGCGTCTCCACCCATGATTTGCCGACGCTCAAGGGCTGGTGGGAAGGCTCCGACATCACGGAGAAGCTGGAGCTGGGTCTGTTGACCCTTGAGGCCGCCCATAAAGAGCGGGAGACGCGGCGCACGGACCGGCGCCTGTTGTTGGAGGCCCTTGCGCGCGAGGAGTTGCCCGCCGGGAATGACGATCCGGACGCGCCCTTTAGCGATGCGTTCGCCGGCGCTGTACACGCCTATGCGGCGCGCACGCCGGCGGTGCTGGCGATGGCGCAACTCGACGACCTCGCCGGCGAAACCGTCGCCGTCAATCTGCCCGGCACGGACCGCGAACGCCCGAACTGGCGGCGCAAGCTCGACGTTGCGACGCCGGCCCTGTTCGAAAGCCGCCTGGCGCAAGAGATTTTAAAGGGGCTTCGCCGCAATCTGGACTAGATTTCGTCGGCATATTGGCTTAGCGCCGAGTTGGGCCGATCGGAAATTTGGGCGCGAATGAAGCAGGCAAGATTGCGTGACTAGAGCCGACTGCTGGCGTTCTCGCACAGCCATCGCAAATTTGGTGTTGATTTGCGCCCTGTGCTGTTGCGCGGCGCCATTGCGGGGCGAGCCGGCCCCCGCTCCAGGCGGCCACGACGCCGACGCCAAGGGCGCCCCGGATCTTTCGGTCAAGCGCCTGGAGCTGCGCGGCGTCCAGGACACGCTCGACGCCTCGGACGAACTGAGACACAAGATCGAAGTCGAAATCGCGGCGCTTCAAGCCGAGCGCGAGCGGCTCAACCAGACGCTGCTCGACGCGACAACGCGCCTGCGCGCCACCGAGGAAGGCGCCGCCGAGCTCGAGCAAAGGCTCGAGCAGCTGAAGCGCGGCGAGGACGCTATTTTGCAGTCGCTGCGGAACCGGCGCGCGCTCATCGGCGAGGTGCTGCTGGTGCTGCAACGCATGGGTCGTCGCCCGCCGCCGGCGTTGCTGGCGCGGCCCGAGGATATTTTGGAGGCGATCCGCGCCTCCATGGCGATCGGGGCGGTGCTGCCGCAAATGCGCGCGGAAACGGCGGCGCTACAGGCCGACCTGTCGCAATTGCTTCGGCTGCGCGACGACATCCGCACGCAGCAAGCCAATCTGACGCGCCAGAAGGACGCTCTTATTTCCCAGCGCGCCGCGCTGGCTCCGATGATCGAGGCGCGGCAGGAAGCGTTGATGGAGAAACAGACGGCCCGCGACGCCCAGGCCGAACGCGCGCGGGGGCTGGCGGCGCAGGCGACCAGCATCAAGGATCTGATCGCCCGCATGGAGGCCGAAAGCGAGGCCGTGAGACGCGCGGCGCAATTGGCGCGCGACGCCGATGCGGCGCACGAGGCCGCCGACCTCGCCCTGTCGCGAGAACAACGGGCCAAGGCGCAGGCGGCGCCCTTCCACGACGCGGCGCGCCTCGCCCCGGCGGTTGCTTTCGCCAATCTCAGAGGTCGCCTGCCGCTGCCGACCACCGGCCCGGCTCTACGTCGTTTTGGCGCGCCCGACGGCTACGGGGGCTACGAAAAAGGGCTGTCCATCGCGGCGAGGGAAAACGGAATCGTCGTTTCGCCCAGCGACGGATGGGTGGTATATTCCGGTCCGTATCGCAGTTACGGACAGCTCTTGATCATTAACGCCGGCGCCGGCTATTATATAGTCTTGGCCGGCATGGCTCGAATCAACGTAAACGTCGGGCAATTCGTACTGGCGGGCGAACCGGTGGCGAGCATGGGCGACGGCTCCGCGCAAACGGCGGCGACGATCGCTATCGGCGCTAAGCAGCCTATTTTATACGTCGAATTCCGCAAGGACGGAACTTCGATAGACCCTGGCCCATGGTGGGCGCGGTCGGACATGCGGAAGGTTGGCGGATGATTCGGAAAACTGCTTTGATTGTCACCGGCATCGCCATTGGCGCCGGATGTGTCGCGGTTGGCCAACAGGCGCGCACATTCGTCGGCGGCCCAGCGTTGGCCGCGCCGGCGGACACATATAAGAATTTGAGCCTGTTCGGCGACATCTTCGACAAGGTGCGCACGGATTATGTCGAAAAGCCCGACGAGCAGAAGATGGTCGAGGCCGCGATCAACGGTATGCTGATGTCGCTCGATCCGCATTCCAGCTATCTCGACGCCAAGGGCTTCAAGGATATGCGGACCCAGACCGAAGGCAAGTTCGGCGGTCTCGGAATCGAGGTCACGCAAGAAGACGGCTTCGTCAAGGTGGTGTCGCCGATCGACGACACCCCGGCTTCGCGCGCCGGCATCCAGTCGGGCGATCTCATCGCCGGCATCGACGACGAGAGCGTGCAAGGTCTCACGCTCAATCAGGCCGTCGAGAAAATGCGTGGCGCCGTCAACACCTCGGTCAAGCTGACAATCTTGCGCGGCAAGGACAAGCAGAAGATCGACGTGAAACTCACGCGCGCGGAAATCCACATCAAATCGGTGAAGTCGCACAAGCAGGACGAGGATATCGGCTACATCCGCATTTCCCAGTTCAACGAGGAAACGTCGGACGGACTGAAGGCCGCGATGCTCAAGTTCCAGCAGGAGATTCCGGCCGACAAGTTCAAGGGCTATATCATCGATCTGCGCAATAACCCGGGCGGTCTGCTCGACCAGTCGATCCAGGTGGTCAACGCCTTTATCGACCACGGCGAGATCGTCTCGACGCGCGGGCGCAACGCCGACGAAACGCAACGCTACAACGCGCGTACCGGCGGCGACCTTTCCAAGGGCAAACCGGTGATGGTGCTGATCAATGGCGGTTCGGCCTCGGCCTCGGAAATTGTCGCCGGCGCCTTGCAGGATCACAAGCGCGCCACGCTGATCGGCACGCGCTCCTTCGGCAAGGGGTCGGTCCAGACGATTATTCCGCTCGGCGGCTCCAACGGCGCGCTGCGGCTGACCACGGCGCGCTATTACACGCCGTCGGGCCGCTCGATCCAGGCCAAGGGCATCGATCCCGACATCAATCTGTTGCAGGACGTGCCGGACGAGCTGAAGGGTAAGGACGACACCAAGGGCGAAGCCTCGTTGAAGGGCCATCTGAAGAACGGCGACGACGAGAAGACCGGCTCGCAAGCCTATGTTCCGACGGACGAGAAGAAAGACAAGCAGCTGATCGCCGCTGTCGATCTTCTGCACGGCAAACCGCGCGCGCAGATCGCGACGGAGCCCCCCAAGGGCCCCGCCGACGGCAAGACGACGGACAAAACCGCGAACTAAAGGCAGGGTTCGCCCTCTCTCTTCTCACGGGGAGAGAGGGAATCGTCCGCGACCGGCGCGAGTGGAAAATTGGCGACCTTTCTCGACTATATGAATCCGACGCGTTTCATGGCGCTGACCGACAGAGTCCTGCCCTGGCTCGGCGCGGCGGCCACGCTGTTGCTTGGCGTCGGTCTGTTCGCGGCGTTCTTTTTGGTTCCGCCCGATTATCAGCAGGGCGAGACCGTGCGGATCATGTATATCCATGTGCCGGCGGCCTGGCTGGGCATGTTCGCCTATATCGTCATGACCTCCGCCTCGCTGGGCGTGCTGGTGTGGCGTCACCCGCTCGCCGACGCCGCGCAGAAGACGGCGGCGCCCTTGGGGGCGGTCTTCACTTTCGTGTGCCTCGTCACCGGCTCCTTGTGGGGCAAGCCGATGTGGGGAACCTATTGGGTCTGGGACGCGCGACTGACCTCGTTCCTCGTGCTGTTTCTGCTCTATCTGGGCATAATCGGCATTCGCCAGACGATGGACGACACGCCGCGCGGCGCGCGCGTCGCCGCGATCATGACGCTGGTCGGCCTGATCGACATTCCGATCATCAAATTTTCAGTGGACTGGTGGAACACGCTGCATCAGCCGGCGTCGGTGTTCCGCGCCGAGGGATCGGCGATCTCGGGCTCGATGCTGTGGCCGCTGCTGGTGATGGCGCTCGGCGCCTCGGCGTTGTTTCTGACGCTGCATTTCATGGCGCTGCGGAACGAAATTCTGCGCCGCCGCATCGCGCGCTTGACGATGCAAGCGGTTCAGGCCGGAGAGAGCGACGCGCTGGAGGCGGCGCAATGAACGACGACGCGCATTGGTCCTATATTCTGCTGGCGTACGGCGTCACTTTCGCGAGTGTCGGCGCCGTCGTCTGGCGCATCGTCGCCGAACACCGGCGCCTGCTCGCCGAACTGGCGCAACTGCAAAACAATGGCGGAGACGACGCTTGAACGAGTCTGCCGAGTCGGGCGCGCCGCGACAAAACTCGCTGCTGCGCTTGCTGCCGCTGGGCGTGTTCATCATATTGGCGGGGCTGTTCTTGCTACGCCTCTTCGCTGGCGACGCGTCGCGTCTGCCCTCAGCGCTGATCGGCCGGCCGGCGCCGCCCTTCGCTCTGCCGACAATCAAGGGCCTCGCCGGAACGCCCGGACTCAGCGACAAAAATCTGCGCGAGGGCCATGTCAGCGTGGTCAATGTCTTTGCGTCCTGGTGCGCGCCCTGCCACGCTGAACATGCGACGCTGATGGCGCTGGCGCGCGAGCCGGCGCTCAAAGCCATGGGCGTGCGCCTGTATGGGCTCTCCTATAAGGACGAGCCGGCCAATGCGCTGAAATTCCTGGACGGCGACGGCAATCCATACGACGCCATAGGCACGGATCTCTCCGGCCGCACGGCGATCGATTTTGGCGTTTACGGCGTGCCGGAGACTTTTATCGTCAAGGGTGATGGAACCGTCGCCTATAAATTCGTCGGACCGCTGTCGCCGCAGGCCTTGGCGGCGACGTTGATTCCGGAAATCGAGAAGGCGATGAAGTGATGTTTCGATTGAGCCCGCGACGGCTTTAGGCGCGCACGTGCAAAACCTTGCGCGCCAGTGGCCAGACGACGCGGCCAATGCGCGCCGGCATCTTCTTCAGCGCCGCCTTGATCCGCTGTCGCGCCTCGCTGCTCCAGACGCGCGCGAACATTTTTCCGCGCAGCGTGAAACCCACGACATAATCGGCCGCCGGCGCGGCGTCGTCCGCCCATTCGGATTTATAGGCGTCATAGGGCGCGAGCATATCGTAGCGCTCGAAGCCGCGTTCAAAGCAGCTTTTCATCACATGCTCGGCGAGCAAAACGCCGGCGCCCTGCTTATCGCAATCGGGGTCATGCGCGAGGATGTGGCCAAAGCCGACGCCTTTGCAGGCGAAAGTGACGCCGACCGATACGGCCTCGCCGTCGCGGCGGATCGTGTCGATCAGCGTCTTCACCTGGTTTGGCGCGCGCGTGGCGAAATCGAGGAAAAACGCCAACATGACGTCGCTTTCGATCGGCCCCGAATAGAGTCCGCGCCGCAGCAGCCACGCGCGTTTCATCGCGAAGGCGCGCCGCAGCAGCTCTTGCGCCGAGGCCTGATCGACCCCGCTCTCGAAGGCGATGTCGCCGGTCTCCTTTAGTCTGCGCAGGAGACGCCGCCGAGATGATCGCGTCTTGGCCGAGCAATGGGACAGCGTCGCCGAAAAATCGGCTTTGCCAGCGAATCGCGCGAAAGGCGCTTGTGCCTGTTCGCAGACCATAGCTTCTTCGCCCAGCAGTCTCGCGACATTGGAGTCGGCGCGGGTCTTGCGCAGAACCGCAGCGTCGGCCTTAAGGGCGCAGATCATCCGCCAAGCCGCGACGAGATTTGGCTGCGCCGAGGGCCCTGGCTCGATCAGCGCGTCGCCATATTGGCCGACTGGCGCTCCCATCCACGAGAGTTGCGCAAAGCCCAGCGGCCCCCGCGCCTCCACGAAGGGCCAGACCATCACAAGGCGTCCGTCGCCGCGGCCGACGACGATGCGCAGCCGGCTGGCGTCATCCAGGAAATGATCGGCCCAGCAGGACAACCATCCGAAGGTTTGAAACAATTGCTCCGGGCGGCCAACGCGCTCGAACAGCGCCGTCCACTCCGCTTCGAGCGCATCGAAGCCGGCGCGGTCGGCGACAACCGAGATATCGCAATGGTCTTCGGACGCGAGCACCGAGGAAGCGGTCTCCGCCTCGCCGTTCATCGCGCGGGCGAAGGAGGCGCCGGGCGCAATGGTCGCCGGCATGCGGTTCACGCCTTTCTCAGCGCCGCCTCAGCCAGCTGGCGAGCGGCGGCGAGCGGGAAATTGTAGAAATAGATCGGCGCCAGCAAAGGATGGCGCAACACGAAGGCCGCGTCGGCGGCCACAAGCGAGCGAATCGCCACCAGCGGAAGGGGCGCGCGCAAGGGACGGAAATCCTTGTTCCAAAGGCCGGTCTCCGGCGCATTGGCGTGGAACACGCCGATCATGCGCCCGCGCAAAAACGAGGTCAGCCGCAGGCTTTTTTGTACGCGGGACAGCGTCTTCACGCCGTCTTCGTCCGCGCAGCCCGGAAAGGCGATCAGAACGGCGCGATAGACGCCCATTTTCTTGGAGTGCGGAATTTCATCGAGTTGCGCGAACGCGCCCAGCAATTCACGCCGAATGCGATAGGCGTCGCCAGCCTTCGCATCGCTGGCGCCAAAGCGCAGCGTGTCGATACGCGCGCCAAAGGCCGTGAAGGGACAGACATGGCCCGCTCGTCCAAGCTCGGGATGATCGCTCATCAGAAAGTCGCGGGTCCAACGCTGGATCGTCGCCACGGCGTCGCCCTTAATCTCGGGACTGGCGCTTTCTTGGCGGAACGACGCCAGCCGAAGTCTGCCGGCCGAATTCGATGCGACACTCTGCATGAATGTGCCTCTGGCCCGCACGCAGGCGCGAACGACGCCGGACAGGCTAAGCGGGAACGTCTTAACAACCAGTAAGCGCCATATCGCTTAGGCGCTTGGACTCGCTCACCACGCCTTGTAAAACAACCCGATCGTCAGCAATGCGCCGATCGTCGCCACGAGAATGCGCAACAGCTTTTCATTGATGCGATGCAGCGCGCGGGCGCCCAACACGCCGCCAATGATCGCGCCGAGCGAAGTCGCCGCCGCCTCATGCCAGTGCAAATCCGGCGAGAACAGAAAAATCATCACCGCGGAAGCGTTCATGACGCCGGCCAACACATTCTTCGTCGCGCTGGCGACGCGTGCGCTCGCCCCCGCGAGGGTCAACGCCGCGACCATCAGAAATCCGATGCCGCCGCCAAAATAGCCGCCGTAGATCGAGATCAGCAGCTGCGCCAGCCCGGCGCCGAAGGGGCCGACATTCTTGGCCGAATCGCCGTTTTTGCGAAAAAAACTGCCCCAAACGAACACCGCAGTCGCAAAGAGCACCAGCCAGGGCACGAGGCGCGCGAATAAATGCGCGGGCGTGATCAGTAAAATCACCGCGCCGACGGCGCCGCCGAAAATGCTCAACGCGAACAGCATCCGCAGCGACAGGCCGCCGGCCCCGGAAGCCAGCGCCCGGCCGGTCCAGCCCGTTGCGATCTGCGCCGGAAACAAAGCGACGCAGGAGGTGATGTTGGCGGCGCGCGCGTCGAGCCCCGCAAACATCAGCGTCGGCAGAATGAGAAAGGAGCCGCCGCCGGCGAGCGCGTTTTGCGCGCCCGCCCAGGCGGCGACCAGGAAGAGCAAAAATGCGGTCATGACGATCCATTAGGCTCGCGCCGGCGATCCGATGATCTGCTATCTCAGGGCTCGGTCCGCCTGACAAGGCGGCGCGTCTCGATTTTTCGCCAAACCGCGCGCCACCGTCGCGATGAATTCAGTCAACTGCGCCTCCAGCGTCTGCAAGGAGGTCGGCGCGAGTTTCTCTTCGAGGCCCAGAAGAACGACGCCATGCACCGCCGAAAACAGCGTGCGGGCGCGAAGTTTTCGCGCCGCCGGATCCTCGTTCGGCAGCACGGAGGCGAGCGGCGCTTCGGCCAAGCCAAACAAGCGGTCGCGGTCTTGCGCGTACCAATCGGGCAGCGGCTTTTCCGGCGGCAGGCGATGCTCGAACAGCGCGCGCCAGCGCGGCTCCTCCTTGCGCGCGTAATCGAGATAGGCGAGCGCGAGTCGGCGCAATTCGGCTTCGCCCACCTGGCGCTTCGAGGTCGCCAACACGGCTTCGAGCTGCGCCAGCGTGCGCTGACCGACGCTCAGGATCAACTCGTCGAGATCGTCGAACACCGTGTAGATGGCCCCAAGCGCGCAGCCGGCGCGCGCGGCGATGTCGCGCGCCTTGAGTCCGGCGAGGCCTTTCGTCGAGATTACCGCCTCGGCGGCGTCGAGCACGCGTTCGCGCATCTGCTCGCGGCGGCTCTTGGGGTTTTCGAGGATCGATTTGGTCAAGCGTTCACCTTAGTTTGTCCGAATAAATGAACGACGTTCACTTTTTTGTTGAACGACGTTCAGTTTTGTCCTATACCGCCGTTGTGAACATCGTTCATAACAGGAGTTGGCAAATGTTCAAGACACTTGTGACCCTGATGCGCGGGCAAGCCTTCGAGGTCGAGCAGCGCGTCAAGGATCAAAATGCGCTGGCGCTGCTCGACCAACAAATGCGCGACGCCGCCGGCATTGTCGAGCGCGCCCGCAAGGCTCTGGCGCTGGCGATGGCGCAAGAGCGCCAGGAGACGCAGCGCCTCGACCAAATGAAAGCGCAAATCGCCGATCTGGAGCAGCGGGCCGTTGCGGCGTTGCAGGGCAGTCGCGAAGACCTGGCCCAGCAGGCGGCGCAAAGGCTCGCCATACTGGAGACCGACGCCGCCGCCTCGGCGCGGGCGCAACAATTGTTCGCGACGGAGATCGGCAAACTCGACGCGCAGATGCGCAAACAGGCGGCGCGTCTCGCCGAGTTGGAGCGCGGCCGACGCATCGCCCGCGCGGCGCACGCGACCCGCGCCACGCGGCGCGGGGGCTTCGAGCCCGCGCATTGTTGCGAAAACACCATCGCCGACGCCGAGACGACGCTGGCGCGGCTGCGCGAACAACAGGCAGAGACCGAAGCGGCGCAAATTGCGCTCGACGCCCTGAGCCTCGCTCAAGACGCCGAAAATGTCGCTGAGACGCTGGCGCGCGAGGGCTTTGGCCCCGCCAAGGAGCCGCGCGCCGCCGAGATTTTGGCCCGGCTCAAGCAAAAAGCCGCCGACGGCGGAAAACCCGCCCCCTCTTCGCCGCTCTAGTTGTGACACTTAAGGAGAAAGTCCCATGAACAACCAACCGCTGCAACATTCCGCCGCATGGGTGGCCTTCACCTATGCGACATTCCTGCTCTCGCTCGCGATGATCGGCGTCGGCGTCCTCTTCATGCCGATCGACGTCTGGATGAAGGGCTTTCTCGCTATGGCGGTGATCCTTTTGGTGCAAAGCTGCATCACCATGACCAAGACCATTCGCGACAACGAGGAAGCCGGTAAACTGGTCAACCGAATCGAAGACGCCAAGACCGAACGCCTGTTGATGGATGTCGCGAAAGTTCCGTGACGTCCCCCGTGACAACAAAAGCAAAACGGCCGGCGACAAAACCGATCCTTAAACGGATGCGTGCATAAATCGCCGGTCATTTCCAAGCCTCCCGCGACGGATCTTTCCAATGTCACAGCCGCTGCTCGCCACGCGTCGTTTCGCGCCCTTGTTCTGGTGCCAGTTTTTCGCCGCCTTCAACGATAATTTCCTGAAGAACGCCCTGGTGCTGTTCGTCCTGTTTAAAATCGGCGGCGAGGCCGGGGCCTCGCTGGTGACGCTCGCCGGAGTCGTGCTCATGGCGCCGCATTTCTTGGTGTCGGCGCTGGGCGGCCAATTCGCCGACAAATTCGATAAATCCGTCGTCGCAAGACGCATAAAACTCGTCGAGATCGGCGCGGCCGGCGTCGCGGTCGCCGGCTTTTGGACGAACTCCGCCCCGCTGCTGTTTGTCGCGCTGTTCTTGTTCGGCGCGCTCGGCGCTTTGTTCGCGCCGGTCAAATACGGCATCCTGCCGGACTGCCTGACGCGCGAGGAATTGCCCGCCGGCAATGCGCTGGTGGAAACCGCGACTTTTCTTGCCATTCTCGCCGGCACGATCGCCGGCGGCCTCGCGATGGAAGGCGGCGGCGACATCAAAGTGCTGGCGGTCGGAATGATGGGATTCGCGCTCGCGAGCTACGCCGCCGCCTGGTTCATTCCCGCGACGGCGCGAGCGGCGCCGGAGCTGCGCATCGACCCGAATATTCTGCGCTCGACGCTGGTTCTGCTGCGCGAACTGTGGCGCGAAACGACTCTGTGGCGCCTCGGCGTCGTCACCAGCATTTTTTGGCTGATCGGCGCCGTTGTGATGTCGCTGCTGCCGTCGCTCGTCACGCAGACGCTGCAGGGGTCGGACGAGGTGGTGACGATTCATCTCGCCGTCTTCGCCATTGCGATTGGCGTCGGCTCCGGTCTTGCCGCCTTCCTGCTGCACGGCAAGATCGTGCTGCTGCCGGCCGCCGTCGGCGCGGCGATCGTCGGGCTCGTATCGATCGATCTCGGCGTATGCCTGGCGTTGCGCGCTGCGACGCCGGACGCCGCGCTGCTTGCGCCGGCCGCCTATTTCTCCCAGCCCGGCGCGTGGCGCGCCGCCGTCGATCTCGCTCTGCTGTCGATGGCTGGCGGCTTGATCGTCGTGCCCGCATTCGCAGCGCTTCAGGCCTATTCGGCGCCGGAGGAGCGCGCGCGCATCGTCGCCGCCGTCAATGTGCTCAACGCCGCCTTCATGGTCGCAGGCGGAATCGTCGTCGCCGCGCTACAGGGCAAGGGCGTCTCGGTGTGGTTGCTGTTCGTCGGCGTCGGCGCGATCGGGCTCATCGGATCGGTCTGGATCGTCAAGGCGGTGGTGGTCTCGCCGTTTCAGGACATATTGTCGATCTTCTTTCGCGCGCTTTATCGGCTCGATGTGAAGGGCGCGGAGAATTTCACGAAGGCGGGCGCGAATCCGATCATCGCGCTCAACCACGTCAGCTTTCTCGATGCGGCGCTGGCGCTGTCGATTTTGCCCGTCGAGCCGATCTTCGCCATCGACAGCACGATCGCCAAAGCCTGGTGGGTGAAGCCTTTTTTAAAGCTCACCCGCGCCGTGCCGCTCGACCCGACCAAACCCATGGGAACGCGCACGCTGGTGAACGCCGTCAAGGGCGGCGACTGTCTGGTGATCTTTCCCGAAGGGCGCCTCACCGTGACCGGCAGTCTGATGAAAGTCTACGACGGCGCCGGGCTGATCGCCGACAAATCCGGCGCAATGGTGGTCCCCATCCGCATCGAGGGGCCGGAGGCGACAATATTTTCGCGCCTGTCCAAGACTCAGATTCGCCGGCGTTGGCTTCCGAAGTTCACGCTGACGGTGCTGGAGCCGGTCTCGCTCGCTGTCGACGAGAAGCTGAAAGGCAAGGCGCGGCGTCACGCGGCCGGCTCGGCGCTTTATCAGATCATGTCGGACCTCGTTTTTCGCACAACCAATTCCGACCGCACTTTGTTCGAGGCGGCGGTGGACGCCGCGCGCGAACACGGCTACGCGCGCATTGCGCTGCAAGACCCGCTCGATGGCAAGTTGAGCTATCGCAAGCTGCTGATCGGCGCGCGCGTGCTCGCCGAAAAGCTCTCGCCCCTGGTCGCGCCCGGCGAGGCGGTCGGACTCCTGATGCCCAACGCCAACGGCGCGGGCGTGGCGCTGCTGGCCTTGTCCTCGGCGGGCTGCGTGCCGGCGATGCTCAATTTCACCGCCGGCGCGACCAATATTCTCGCCGGCCTCAAAGCCGCGCGGGTGCAAAGCATCGTCACATCGCGCGCCTTCATCGAAAAGGGCCGACTGGAAAAGCTCGTCGCCGCGCTCGAAGCGGAAGTGGAGCTGATCTATTTGGAGGACTTGCGCGACAGCGTGACGCAAAAGGACAAGCTGCGCGCGCTGCTGACGCATAAACGCCCGCTGGCTCGGCGCCTTCCGAGCGACACGGCGGCGATCCTGTTCACCTCGGGCTCCGAAGGGACGCCAAAGGGGGTCGCGCTCTCGCACAAGAATATGCTGACCAACGCCGCTCAGGCGGCGGCGCGCATCGATTTTGGGCGCGAGGACAAAGTGTTCAACGTGCTGCCGATCTTCCATTGTTTCGGACTGACGGTCGGCTTTGTTCTGCCGCTCGTGTCCGGTGTGCCGATCTATCTTTACCCCTCCCCGCTGCATTATCGCATTGTGCCGGAACTAGTCTACGCCTCCAACGCCACGATATTGTTTGGCACCGACACCTTCCTCGCGGGCTACGCGCGCTCCGCCAACGCATACGACTTCCGTTCGATCCGTTACGTCGTCGCGGGCGCGGAACCTGTGAAGGAAGCGACGCGCGCCGTCTGGAGCGAGAAATTCGGCGTGCGGATTTTGGAAGGCTACGGCGTCACCGAAACGGCGCCGGTGCTGGCCCTGAACACGCCGATGTTCAACAAATTCGGCACGGTCGGAAGGCTGATGCCGGGCGTCGAAAACAAGCTCGAGCCGGTTGCGGGAATCGAGGGCGGCGGCAGGCTTTTCGTGCGCGGGCCGAATGTCATGCTCGGCTACCTTCGCGCCGAAAATCCCGGCGTGCTGGAGCCGCCCAGGGACGGTTGGCACGACACCGGCGATATCGTCGCCATCGACGAACAAGGCTTTATCTCGATCAAGGGACGCGCCAAGCGCTTCGCCAAGATCGGCGGCGAGATGGTCTCGCTCGCCGCCGTCGAAGCTCTGGCGGCGGAACTGTGGCCCAAATCGCAAAGCGCGGCGACGACCGAAATCGACCCGCGCAAGGGCGAGCGCATCGTGCTGGTCACGCAGGAATCCTGGGCGACGCGCGCCGATTTTCAAAGCTTCGCCAAGGCCAAGGGCGCCGCCGATCTGATGATTCCGGCCGAGGTGATGATCGTCGAGAGCGTTCCTCTGCTCGGCTCGGGCAAGCTGGATTTCGCTGCCGTGACCAAAATGGTGCGCGAACGCGGCCGCTACATCTTGCCAACGCCGCGCGTGCCCAATGGACTGCTGGGACGCATCAAGGGTGACGGAGTCCAGGCGACGTAAGAGACAAACGACCTAAATGAAAGGAGCGGCGTCGCCGCCGCTCCTGGCTCCGAAATTCTGAGCTTGCAGTTCGTTAGCCCACGACTTTCGTCGCAGCGTCAGTATTTTGCGGCAATCGGCGCGGCTTCGCCGAACGACAGCGGCCCGCTGACCGTCAGACGCACCGCCGGCGGATCGATCGGTTTGAAAGTGCGCTCCAGGATGCCGGCGCTGGCCCCGGCATAACCCGGGAACAACGCGAAATCCTGCCTGCCAAAGATATTAGCCGAATAGTCGATCATGTCGGAGCGGGAGTTGAGGATGTTGAAGCCGTCCAACTGGACCTTCCAGCCGTTGTCGAAGCGATAGCCGATGCGAGCGTTGACCGTTCCGGTGGCCGGAGACTGGATTTGGCCATCCTCAGTGAGCGGGCGCGCACCGAAGTAACGATAGCGCAGCGCGCCGAACCAGCCCGTCTTTTCGCCGACCTCGACGCCGCCGCTGGCGACCCAGACCGGCGCCAGCGTCAGATAGTTCCCCGGCTGGCTTCCGTTATAGGCCAGAGGGAACAATGGGTCGCCGAATCCACCCGCGAGATAATTGGCGAAAGCCACGGCCTGGATCGTGTCGAAACCCTTGAAGCGCGCATGCGTTCCGGTGACTTCGCCGTCGAAATGCAGCCAGTTGTTGGGGGAGTAATTGCCCGTCCATTCAAAGCCGTAACGCCGGCCTGGACGACCGTAGACGCTGGTGGCGCTATCGGCGTTGAATTGCTGTTCCGCATCCATGTTCTGCCAAAAGAAGGAAAGGCTGGTGTCCAATCCTTCGATAAACTTGCTACGCAGGCCAAATTCCGCGCCGCGGGTCTTGGTCAGCAATTGGACGTTCGGGATATAGATGTATTGCGTGCCGTCGGTGGTGTAATGATTGGTCGCGGCGCGCATGTCCTCCGCGCGCAAGCCTTCGCCGTAGTTGAGGAAGAACTCCGTGTCGTTGAACGGCCCGAGCACGAGGCCGGCCTTGGGGCTGGTGAAGACACGCCCCAATTCGCCATTGTTGAAGCTGCCGAGATAGAATGGCGTCCCGGGAGGAGGAAATGAACCCAGCGCAAGCAAGGGATTCATCTCGTTATTCACTGACCCGTGCACCCAATCGAGCCTGAAGGCGCCGGTCGTTCGCAGCCAGGGCGTCCACCTTAGCGTTGTGTCGGTCCAGGCGGACTGGATGGCTTCCTTTATATAGTTATCGCTGATGGAGTCATATTGCTGGCGCTGGAAAGCATCGCCATTGCCGTTGTGGATCGTGTCGTAAAGGTTTTGCGTGCCGACACGGGTCTCGGTCGGCACGGACACAAGATTATATTTCCAGCTGTGCTCGGCGTTAAACCCATATTGATTGCGATGGTCGAATTGGTGGGATTGATCGCCCAAACCAGGAAAGGGATCAGACAGCTGATAAGTGAAGTTGTCGTAAAGATTGGTGTCGTTGTGAATGAAGAAAGCTTCGACGCGCGTCGCGCTGTCCTTATTTGTTTCGCTCCAACGCGCCGATACGCTGTAGCGTGCGGCGTTGCCGCCGTCGGTCGGGTCCTGCGTGTCCCAGCGCGACATTAGCCCCATCGCGACCAAATGATAGGGTATCTGGTCGGTGGCGAAATAATGGTTCGAATAGGCCATGCCGGTTACTGCAAAGCCGTTATCTTCAGTGCCTGTGCTCCAGCGCGCGACGCCGTTGATCTTGCGTTCTTCGTCCGGCCGCTGCCACGGGCCATTGTAAATATTGCCCTCGATGGCCATGAGCAATTCGCCAGCGCCCACGGCCCAGGATTTCGCGCCGAGCAGACGGCCCCACGCGAAACTGCCGCCGGAAGCGGAAACCAGTCCTTCGCGCAGCGAATCGACATATTGCATGTGCACAGCGCCGACCGACGAGAAGACGCCTTCGTCGGCGAAATAGGGTCCCTTGCGAACCTCCAGCACGCTGAGCAGTTCCGGAATCAGGAAATTTGTGTCGGCATAGCCGTTGCTATGCACATGCGACGGCTGATTGATGTTCATGCCGTCCAGGGTGATGCCGATGTCGTAGCCGTGATCGAGCGCGAAGCCGCGCAGAAAATATTGGTTGGCCTTGCCGGGGCCGCTGTGCTGGGCGACCACGAGGCCAGGCACGATTTCCAGCGCTTCGCCGGGCTGTGCGTAGATGCGGTCAGTAACCTGCTTCTCGGTGTAGGTTCTCACGCTCGACGCTTCGTCGGGCGCCTTCGGCTGGACCAGCGGCGCATTGGCGGGCGTGGGTTGTGGTTGCGTTCGCGCGACGGGCGCGGGGCGCGGGGCGGCGGCCGACGGAGCCGTGGTCTTCCTGCCGACTTCGATGGTCGGGAGAGTTTCTTGCGCAAGCGCGACGGGCGCTCCAAGCGCCAGGCAGAGGGCGATAGCGCTGATCGAACCGAGGCCAACGGCGCGGTTGAGACGAATTGCTGTCATCGGTAAATCCTCCTGCCCGCCATAGCTCGGCGGGGCGGCGCGCGGCCCGCATGAGGCGGGCCTTGGCGCATGAAATTTTGTGAACGAGAGGTCCGCGCGGGCGCGCTATGGCGAGTTCAAATAAAAGTCGGCGGAGCCCTGGCGCGTTGGGCTCGCGCGACCAGGCGCGAACGCAACGACGGCGACCCGGCAAAAACGGCGCGCGTTTCAATCGAGGCCGACGGAGCAATCAAAGGCTGCGATGTCAGCGCATGCAGAGCGCCGCAAAACTGGCAAAGCGCGCAATGAGCTCCGTGGCTGCGCTCAGCCGGCGGAACGCCATCCTTATGATCCGCACAATGCAGCTTCCCGCTGGCCGAGACGCCGACGAAGCCGTGAACTTGGGCGCGACCGACCGTCCCTTGCCCCGCGACGATAAGCGCGATAGCGAGAGAGACCGCAGTCAGTAATCGGCGTCCAGCCTGCATTGCTTCGATTCAGCCAAAACGTGAAGGAGTTTCACGCAGTGATTATTCGTCAACGTGGTGAATGAAAGGTTAAGCGGCGGCGCCCGCAGAAACAATTATTACCCTGACGTTAAGCTATGATTCTTCATCACTGTGACCTTTATGTCACACCAATTCTCATCCGTCGCACGGATAAGCGCGACATCAAGATGTTTTTATTCTGAAATCGCATGGCTCAGCGCCAGAACGGCTTGAGCCGGCGCAAGCCTTTCTCGCTTTCTTTCAACGCGATGACGCTCTGCTGTTGAGCCTGCGCCCGCCAGCCCTGCAGGAAACAGACGGCGCCCATTGTTTCCTGGGCGGCGTCCTCCGCAGTGATTTCACGCAGCAAGCGGGCCGCGGTCGCCCGATCGTTGTCTTCGCCAAGTTGGTCCTGAATATTCGCGAGGCCGCGCAAATAGGCTCGGGCGGATTTTTGGCAAAACAAGCTCTCGAAGAACTCCGCAGCGTATCGGGTTTTCTTGAGCGCGATGCGGGCTCTGTGCCGATCCTCCGGCCTCATGGCGGCGACGCCTTCGCAGCGCTTGACGGAGCGCCTGTGCAGGCGGTTCAGCGCCCGGACGGCGAAGGCCCGCGCCGATCCCTTCTGCTCCAGTCCGCTCACATTGTCGCGCCACGCCCGGCGCGAAATAAGCCCGCGCAACTCGCGGACGAACTGCTGCGTCACCGGCGCGGCGATCGTCGCCCGCGCGGCTTCCAAAGCACGCAGGCGACGCAGCTCCACCGCGTCGAGCAGCGCGAAGAAGCTCGGCTCGTCCCGCAAAAACTCGCGTGGCCCGCGCTCCAGCCCTTCACGAAACACGTGCCAGTCGCGCGCCTCGCCGAGCGCGCCGGCGATGGCTTTCGCGCGCGTCGCGGCGTTCGCCAGTTCCGGGCTCGCGGGCGTGACGCGCTTGAGCAGGCCAAAAAAGGCGCGCAAGCGCCGCAACGCCACCCGCAGCTGATGCACGGCTTCTGCGTCGCCGGTCTCCTGCAACGCCGGAATATTAGCTGCGAAATGATCGAGACAGTCGCCAAGGATGCGCGCGATGGCGTCGTCGAACGAGTCACCCGGCGACAGCGACAGACGCGCCGCCTTCACGGAGACAGCCGATTGGCGCGGCGCGCCGACAATTTCGCCATCGCTAGCGACCAGACGCAAAGCGCGCGCCGCGGAAGCTGCGCCATCCGGGCCGAGGCAACCAAGCGGGCGATCCATTGACGCGACCCTTCACGCTAACATCTAAGCTATTGGTGTGAGCCGTATTTTTGCGCGATCCAGCCGCGGGCGCGCTCGAAAACGCTCGATATCTCCTCTATTCTTGGGCCGCGCCGGCGCCGAGGTCAAGCGCTGAAGCTCTTTTACGCCGACGCCGCCTCTGCGATGATGCGGCGCCACGCGCCGCAGCGCGTGATTCTTACGGAGCCTTACGCCATGACCGACGCCCCCCAAGCTGTCCCGGGCCAAATTCTCGTCGCGGCGAGCGGCAAGTCCGAGCGGGATCGCGTCTATCATCATCTGTTGCTGCCGCTCGGCAATCGCCACGGATTGATTTCCGGCACCACCGGCGGCGGCAAGACCGTTTCGCTGCAACGCCTCGCCGAAGGCTTTTCCAAAGCCGGAACGGCGGTGTTCCTCGCAGATGTGAAGGGCGATCTCGCCGGTCTGTCGCAGCCAGGCGACTCCCGCCCCGCCTTCGTCGGCCGCGCCAAGGATCTCGGGTTGACCTACGCGCCGGAACGGTTCCCGGTGGTGTTTTGGGATGTCTTCGGCGAACAGGGCCATCAGGTTCGCGCGACAATAGCCGAAATGGGGCCGCTGCTGCTCGCGCGCATGCTCGATCTCAACGACACGCAGGAAGGCGTGCTCAACATCGTTTTCCGCATCGCCGACGAGCAGGGGCTATTGCTTTACGATCTCAAAGACCTGCGCGCCGTGCTCAGCTATGTTTCTGACAACGCCTCGGACATTCAGACCAAATATGGCAATGTCGCGCCCGCCACCATCGGCGCGGTGCAGCGCCAGCTCCTCGTGCTGGAGACGCAAGGCGGCGACAAGTTTTTCGGCGAACCGGCGCTCGACCTCAACGAGTTCATCGCCAAGGACGAGGATGGCCGCGGCTATATCAATATCCTCGCCGCAGACAAGCTCATGCGCGCACCGCGTCTTTATGCGACCTTCCTGCTGTGGATGTTGACCGAATTATTCGCGCATCTGCCCGAGGTCGGCGATCTCGATAAGCCGAAGCTCGTGTTCTTTTTCGACGAGGCGCATCTGTTGTTCACCGACGCGCCCAAGAATCTGCTGACAGCCGTCGAGCAGGTGGTGCGCTTGATCCGCTCCAAGGGCGTCGGCGTCTATTTCGTCACGCAGAACCCGCTCGACGTGCCGGACACCGTGCTCGGCCAGCTCGGCAACCGCATCCAGCATGCGCTGCGCGCCTTCACGCCGCGCGACCAGAAGGCGGTGCGGGCGGCGGCGGAGACCTTTCGCCAGAACAAGGACTTCGACACGGCCGAGGCGATCATGCAGCTCGGCGTCGGCGAGGCGCTGGTGTCGATGCTCGACGCAAACGGAACGCCCGAAATCGTCCACCGCGCTTTGATCGCCCCGCCAAGCGCGCGGGTCGGGACGATCGCTGCCGGGGAGCGTCAGGCGGTGATCGAGAACAGCCCGCTTTATGGGCTTTACGACACGCCAATGGACCGGGAATCGGCCTTCGAAGTGTTGCAAAAACGCGCCGGCGCGCGCATGGAGAGCGTCGGCGCGAAGCCTGTCGCGACGACGCCGGCCGCGACGACGCCCGCCGGCGCAGCGACTCCGAACGCGCCGCCGGTCGAGGCCTCGGCGGGAGGCGGCATTCTCGGCAAGATCGGCGGCATGGTCGGGGGCCTGTTTACGCGGGCCAATCCCAAGCGCATGTCGCCGGCGGAACTCGCGGCGCGCGCGGCGCTGCAATCGGCGGCGCGCTCCGTCGGCACGCAAATCAGCCGCGAAGTGATGCGCAATATTTTTGGCGGGATGTCGCGGTAGGAGCGCCGATCAAAGGCTCCTGCCGAGGTATTTTTCGACCTGCCTCCGCTCCCACTCGCCGTTCAGGAAGGGAACCTTGTCGAAGGCGCGCAAGCCGTGGACGACCACGCCGCTACCCCACCCCAGCGCGACCCAAAGCACCCACGGATGGCGAGGCGACGCCATCACATTAAGGATCGCCAGCGCGCCGACAACGGCGACATATTGGACGAGATGCAGATAGAAGCCCTTGATCTTGCGAACGCGAGCGAAGGCGAGCTCTTCGTCCGCGCGACGATTAATATTGACGGAGGATTCCATGTCGGGGTCCCTTTCTGGCGCTTTTAACTGGGAAAAGTCGATTTCGAACACAGAGCCCAAAGCCTTCAAGGATTCGACGCTTGCGTTCTGGCCGCGTTCGAGCCGTTGAATCGTGCGGACGCTTAGGCCGCTCAATTCAGCCAGTTGTTCCTGCGACCAGCCGTGTTGAAGTCTGAGTTTTTGGATCAGCATGCGAGACTCTTCGGTTGCCTCCTGGAGTTATGACGGATCGCGTCTGCGCGACACGCCGCCGACCCGACACGGAGGCGACGGCCGCCCGACAGATTAGGTTTTCGCCTCGTGTGGCCCGGGCCTCGCGATGAGCCAATAGATCCACCCCGTCATCGCGCCGGTCAGAAAAAACAGCGCCGCGATGCGCAGCTCCAGCGGACTGGCCCGATGCGCTTGCGCCAGTCCCCGCATCGCCCGGGCGATCCAGGGCGAGGCGGCGGCGAGAAAGCCGCTTGCGGCGACATACCAAACCCAGCTGCGCACGCCGGCGATTTCGCCGATCAGCGCGCTGACGGCCAGCGGCAGGGCGCAGACGGCGATCAGTATCGACCAGAAAACAAAGCCAATGGCCGCGACGCCGGACGCCGGATCGCCGTCTTGCATGGCGTCGTCGAGCGCCGCGAAAAAGCTGGATGCCGCGGCATTGAGGCCGACCTCGCGCACCACCGGGTCGAGCAGCGCGGCGAGCGGCAGAAACAACGCGCCGACGCTCGCCGCGACGACGAAGCCGAACGACGTGACGATAGTTCGGCGCAGCAGATTGGCGATCAAGGCTCCAGCACCGAATCCCAGTAGAGATAATCCATCCAGCTCTCGTGCAGATAATTCGGCGGAAACAGCCTACCGTTGCGGTGGAGATCCGCGACGGTTGGCGCATAGGGCTTTTGCGCCGGCGTCATGCGCGCCTCGTCGGGCAGCCGGTCGCTCTTGCGCAAATTGCAAGGCGAGCAGGCGGCGACGACATTCTCCCAGGTCGTCGCGCCGCCCTTGGAGCGCGGAATGACGTGATCGAAGGTCAGCTCCTCGTGCTCGCCGCAATATTGGCAAGTGAAACGGTCGCGCAAAAACACATTGAATCGCGTAAAGGCCGGGTGACGCGAAGGCCGCACATAGGCTTTCAGCGACACCACTGACGGCAGCCGCATCTCGAAGGACGGGCTTTTGACCACCTTGTCATATTCGGAGACGATGTTTACGCGGTCGAGAAACACCGCCTTGATCGCGTCCTGCCAGCCCCACAGCGACAGCGGATAATAGCTAAGCGGTCGAAAGTCAGCGTTGAGCACCAGCGCTGGGCACGCCTGCGGCGAGACATTTTGGCTGCGAAAATGAACGGTCACGCCGCGCGCCTCTCTTAGCTGAACCAGAAGGGTCCGAGCCCGGAGGGCTCGGGAATCCCTTACCAATGTCCTGAGATAGTCTATAGCCAGGATGACGCCTTTGTGAAGGCGCCCCCTAAACGCCCCATCCAAATTGATCTTAGGCCCAATTCTTGCGCCTCTCGCCTAGAAAAAATCATTTTGCTTCAAATAGATCGAATCCGACGGCGATCGAGCCGCGCTCCAAACGCCGGCGATCCGCTCTTTTCTAACCAAAACTTAACCATGAGCCGCCCGCGAGGGCCTATGTCTTGCTGCCCTGATCGATGAGACCGCTCGGAGCTTTGGGTGCGTTCCAAAACGAGACGGCAATGTGTCAATCGGAGGCTTCCTTGTCGCTGATCGCCCATCGAGTCCCGATAAAACGAAAGTCAGGAGACAACGAGGCCAATCCTCGTCTCCAAACAGAGGCGATTCGTGGCGGCGGCTGGAGCGAAAGGGTTCCGCGTCGAAACACCGCCTTCGCGCGCGCCTGCCTGGCGGCTGCGGCGGCGCTGACCGAGTTCTTCGTCGTGGTCTGCACGGCCCTGGTCGCCGAATCGCTCTATCACGTCTTCGTCTATGGCTGGAGCGGGTTGAACCCGCCGAATATGCAGCTTTGCTCCCTTGTGGCGTTGCTGTTTGTTCTCATCAACGCGCTGCGCGGAGACTACCGCGTCGCCGACTATCTCGCCCTGCGCGCGCACGGCTGGCGTCTCTTCATCGTCTGGAGCGCCAGCTTCTTGATCGCGCTAAGCTTTGGCTTCATGACCAAAACGACGGGAGAGTCCTCGCGCGCCGGCATCGTGCTGTTCTACGTTGTGGGGTACATTGCGATCTACGCGACGCGTCTCGCCTTGCTGCATGTCGCGCGAAACGCCACGGCGGTGGGCGGCGTCGCTTCGCGCCGGGTGTTTCTGGTCGGTTTCGAGGAAAATATCGAGACCTTCACCCTGCGGTACAAGCCCTCGACCAGCGGCATGAATGTCGTGGCCGCCATCGGCTTGCGCGGCGACGCCGAGACCATCGAGGACGATCTCGCCCTGGCCGCAGCGACGGCGCGCATGTTGCGCCCGGACGACGTGTTCATTTTGGTTCCCTGGTCGCATGCGGAAGCCATCGACAGCTGCGTCACCGCCTTTTTGCGCGTGCCCGCGCAAATCCATCTCGGCCCCGAGCGCGTGCTCGATCGCTTCGTCGACGCGCGGATCGACAAGATCGGCTCTATCTCAAGCCTCAGCCTCGGCGGCCATCCGCTCAATCTGTTTGAGGTCATCGTCAAACGGCTGTTCGACGTTCTCGTGTCGGTTGCGGCGCTATTGCTCCTGTCGCCGTTGCTGCTGCTGATCACGGCGTTAATTCGCCTGGACAGCAAGGGCCCCGCGCTGTTCGTGCAACGCCGCTACGGCTTTAATCAGGAGTCGTTCCGAATCTTCAAATTCCGCTCGATGACGACGATGGAGGACGGCCGCCATATCGCCCAGGCGAAGGCGCGGGATCCCCGCATCACGCGCATCGGCCGCTTCATCCGGCGCTATAATCTGGACGAACTGCCGCAGCTTTTTAATGTGCTGCGCGGCGACATGTCTTTGGTCGGCCCGCGCCCGCATGCGCTTGCGCACGACCAGCTGTTCGAGCGCAAGATCGCGCTCTATGCGCGCCGACATAATGTCAAGCCGGGCATCACCGGCTGGGCGCAGGTCAACGGCTTGCGCGGCGAGATCGACGCGCCCGAAAAGATCCGCCAGCGCGTCGAGCACGATCTTTACTACATCGACAATTGGTCGCTGCTGTTCGACGTGTGGATCATTCTGCTGACGGTGTTCTCGAAAAAGGCCTATCGCAACGCGGTTTGAAGGGCGCGCGTCGTCGCCAGCGCGACCACAAGGCTCGCGAGCAGCAGAGCCGCCGCGAGAAAATAGCTCGCGCCCGGAAAAGTCTTCGCGGCGATGCAAGCGGCGAAAATCTGCGTGAAAAGCAGCGGGCCGATCATGCCGGAAACGCCGCGCAGACTGGCTAGAGCGCCCTGGAGCCGGCCCTGCTCAGAGGCGCCCTTGAGGCGCGTGGCGAGGCCCTGGAAGGCGGGATTGGCCATCGCCCACAAAGCGATCAGCGGCGGCGCCGACAAAAACAGCCAGTCGTTCGACGCAAAGGCGTAGACCGCAAAGCCCAGCGCGCCGCAAGCCAGCGCCACAACGAGGGTTTTGCGTTCGCCCAGCCGCGCCACCGCCGGCCGCACCAGGCCGCCCGAGACGATCGTTTGCGAGACGCCGACGATGGTGAGCGCCCAGCCTGTCGTTTTGGCGTCCCAGTGATAACGGTAATCGGTGTAGAGGACGAACAGGCTCGGCAGCGACTCATGCGCGAGATAGGAAAGAAACACCGCGACCGCCAGCATCGCCAGTTCGCGCTGGCCGCCGAGCATTTTCAGCGCCCCGAGAATATTGGCGCCGCGCCAGGCGATGGTTGGCGTGCGCTTTTCCTCGGCAAGCGATTCCGGCAGGATGAAATAGCCGTAAAGCGCGTTGAGGAGGCTAAGAGCCGCCGCAGCGTAAAACGGCAAACGAAGCCCGTAATCGCCGAGCACGCCGCCAATCGCCGGCCCCAAAACAAAGCCAAAGCCGAAGGCCGCGCCCAACATGCCATAGCGGCCGGCGCGCTTTTCCTCGGGCGTGATGTCGGCGACATAGGCGCTGGCGGTCGAGAAACTCGCGGCGGTGACGCCGGAAATCAGCCGGCCGACAAAAAGAAAAGGCAGCGAGGGCGCCAGCGCCATGAAAATGTAATCGAGCCCGAGGCCGAGATTGCTCGCCAGCACCACCGGGCGGCGGCCGAAGCGGTCGGACAGCGCGCCGAGCACCGGCTGAAACAGAAACTGCATCAAGGCCCAGGAAAAGCCGAATATCCCGACGACGCCCGCCGCCCCCGAAATGTCGCCGCCCTTGAATTGCGTGATGAGCTTTGGCAGCACGGGGATCATCACGCCGAGCGCCAGCATGTCCAGCGCGACCGTGACGAGAATGAAGATGAAAGCGGCCTGGCGCCGCCGCGTCGAGATTGCCTCCATTGTCGTTCGCCGCCTTGTTTTTGCGCCTTACCGACGGCCCCGATAACAGGGATCGGGGCGCCGGCGCAATGTCGGAGGCGCTGCTCTGGTCGGCGACGCTGGCTTTGTCGGAGGCGAGTGGTGTATTGTTTTTTTTCAAGAGAGCCATTGAAATATGCGTCAGACCTCGATTATCTGCTCACTCAAACGGCTGGCTGAAAGCGTCACAGGCGGACTGCGCATGAACCGATTCGAACGGCAACCCCAACCCTCTGTGGAGGCTGAACTCGAATATCGCGACGGCGAATATCGCGTGCGTAAGGCGGGCGCCTTCGTGCGTTGCGCGGTGACGGGCGAGCCTGTCCCGCTCGAAGATCTGCGTTATTGGAACGTCGACCGACAGGAAGCCTACAGCAGCCCGGAAGCGCGGCTAAAGCAGCTTGCCGGCAAGCGCCCCTCATAAGAGCGGCGATCGCTTCCGCGCCCGCGCCAAAAAATCCGCCAGCAGGGCGCTCACTGTTTCGGGCCGCTCGAAACGCAGCGCGACCGGCAGTGTTTCGACATCCGCCAAGATTTCATTTTCGCCATTGCGCCCGAGCCTTGCGGCGTCCTTCTCCGTCGTGACGAGAATGCCCCCCCGCCGCCCGGCCTCTCGCGCCAGCACGGCGAGATCACGCGGGCGATAGACGTGATGGTCGGGAAACCAGCGACACCCCGTCACGTCGGCGCCGATCTCGTTTAAGGTTCTGGCGAATTTCAAAGGTCGCCCGACGCCGGCGAAAGCGAAGACCCGGGCTCCCCTAAGACGCGCCTCGGCGGCGGGATCGGGCGCGAGCCGCGCGCGCAATGTCGGCTTGGGCGGCGGCTCGCCCAAACCCGCGCCCTCCCCGATCACAACGACAACATCTGCGCGCGAAAACTGCGCCGCCACCGGCGCGCGCAACGGTCCGGCGGGCGGGCAAAAACCGTTGCCCGCGCCATAATCCGCGTCGATGACGAGAATAGCCAGATCGGGGTGGAGTCGCCGACTGTGCAGCCCGTCGTCGAGGATAAGCACGCTGGCGCCCAGCGTCTCCGCAAGGCGCGCAGCCGTCGCGCGGTCGGCGCCGACGATGGCCGGCGCCAATCGCGCCAGCAGCAGGGCTTCGTCACCGACATCGCGGGCGTCGTGGCGCGCTGGATCGACGACGAAAAGGGCCGCGCTTCCCCGCATGCGGCCATAGCCGCGCGACAGAAATACCGGACGCTCGCCCTGCGCCAGCAGGATCGCCGCCAACGCCAGCGCCGTCGGAGTCTTGCCGTCGCCGCCCAGCGTCAGCCCGCCAATCGCGATGGTCGGGAGTTTTGCGCGCGGCGCGGTTGCGGAAAGCCGCGCCTTGGCCGCAGCGCCGTAGACCGCCGACAAGGGGGCGAGAGCCCTCGCCATGAGGCCGGGGGGCGCGCCCCAAAATTCAGGCGCGCGCATCTTCACCCAAGGCGCTCATTGGCGTTCAATGGCCATGATCTGAGCCAGATAGGGTTCTACGGCCGCCATGATCTCGCGCGAGGCGCCGCCCAGTCGCCGCACCGTCTCCGCAGCGGCGCGGCCCATTTTGCGCATCCGCGCGGGCTGCGACAGCAGAGCGCGCGCGGCGCGCGCCAGTTCCGGCGCGTCCAAAACGCGAGCGGCGGCCTTGGCGGCTCCCAGCTCGGCGTAAACTTGCGCGAAGTCCTCGACGCTGGGGCCGTGCAGGATCGCGCAGCCGAGCTTTGCTGGTTCGATTGGGTTGTGGCCGCCGCCCGGCGTCAGCGAACGACCTATGAAAACAACGCTTGCGGTTCGGAAAATCAGGCCCAGTTCGCCGATCGTGTCAGCGACGTAGATTTGCGTGTCGCGCTGCGGGAGGGCGTCCTGCGAGCGCAAGACGGGACTCAGCCCGCGCTGCCTGGCGAGCTGCGCGATTTCTTCTCCGCGCGCGGGGTTGCGCGGCGCGACGATGGTCAAAAGATCCGGCAAATCGCGCGCCATATCGAGATGCGCGTCGAGCACGAAGCTCTCCTCGCCCGCGTGGGTCGAGACGGCCGCAAAGGCCGGGCGGGCGCCGAGCGCGCCCTGGAACGCGGCGAGCTTCAACGGGTCCGCCGGCGGCGCCGGCACGTCGAATTTCAGATTGCCGACGATCTTCGCACGCGGAGCCCCGAGGCCCAGAAAGCGGGCGGCGTTTTCGGCGTCCTGCGCGAGGCAAAGGTCGATCTTGCCAAAGAGCTTCGCGCCAACGCCCGGCGCGGCGCGCCAGCGCTCGGCCGAAGCTCGTGATATGCGGGCGTTGACCAGCACCAAGGGCGCGCCGCGCCCGTGCACCGCGCTGAACACGTTCGGCCAGATTTCGGATTCGGCGAACAACGCGAGATCGGGCCGCCAGTGGTCGAGAAATCGTGCGACGAAACGCGGCGCGTCGAGCGGCAGATATTGGTGGAACGCCCCCGCCGGCAGGCGCGCGCTCAGCAGCTGCGCCGAGCCGGGCGTGCCGCTGGTGACCAAAACCTCGATCCCGCGCTGGATAAGGCGCTCGATCAGCGGCAGCAGCGACAGGCTCTCCCCAAGGCTCGCGCCATGCAGCCAGACCAACTGTCCTTGCGGGCGCGGCAGGCTGGGAAATCCAAGCCGCTCGCCGAGCCGCGCCGGGTCTTCCTTGCCGCGCCTGGCGCGCCAAGCGAGAAGCGGACGCGCGCAGGGCGTCAGCGCAATCGTCGCAAGTCGATAGAGCCTCAAAAGCGGCATCGGGAGTGGGTCCACAACAAGCTAGGAGAACCGCATCTTTGGTCTTTTACGCCCGGCGACCCTGCTCTTCCTCTCACGACCCGGAGAGCAACCGCTAACTCTAACCTAACACAATTGCAGACGCGAAGAATACTCCGGCGGTCGGCGGGCGCTCTCTTGTCGCGGTCATCAATGGCGAAAAAACGGCCCTCGCCATGCGAGGGCCGCTGTTTCCCGCGAGACAGGCGTCGATCGCGCTTACGAGGCCGCGACCGGCAAAGCGACAAAGCGCGTGCCTTCCGCCGATTTCACCCGCAGCAGCACGGATCGGTGGCCTTCCTTGCGCGCGGCGTCGAACGCGGCGGCGAGTTCGGCGCGATCGTTGACCGCCTGCCCGCCGATTTCGAGGATAACATCGCCGCGACGCAGACCCTTTTGCGCGGCGACGCCGTCGGGATCGACATTGGTGACGTAAAGCCCCTCGCCGCCGCCGCGCCGCGCTTGCGCCGCAGGCTCAACTTCCAGCCCGAGTCCGGCCAGCGTATTGCTCTTGTCGACGCCGCCGAGATCGGCGCGCAGATCTTTTTCGGCCGGCAGCACGCCCAGCTTCACCCGCGCGGTCTTCTCGGCCCCGCCCCGGACATAGTTCAGTTCGACGGTCTTGCCCGGCCCCGCCGCCGCGATTTTGCGCGAGAGTTCGCGCGGGGCCTCGATCTTCTCGCCATCGACCGCGACGATGACGTCGCCGGCCTTAAGTCCGGCGCTTTCAGCCGGGCCGCCCTTGACCGGCTGGGCGACTAGGGCGCCCTTGGTGGACTTCAGCCCGAGACTGTCGGCGATATCCTGCGTCACGCCCTGGATCTGCACGCCGATCCAGCCGCGCGAGACTGAGCCCTTCTCCTTGAGCGCAGCGACCACGTCCTTGGCCACTTCCGTTGGAATCGCGAAACCGATGCCGACCGAGCCGCCCGACGGCGAATAAATCGCCGTGTTGACGCCGATCACGCCGCCATGCGTGTCAAAGGCCGGACCGCCCGAATTGCCGCGATTGACCGGCGCGTCGATCTGCAAAAAGTCGTCATAAGGCCCGGCGCCGATGTCGCGGCCTCTCGCCGAGACGATGCCCGCCGTAACGGTGCCGCCAAGCCCGAACGGGTTGCCGACTGCAATCACCCAATCGCCGACGCGCGGCGCCGTGTTCGACCACTCGACGAAGGGCAGATTGCCGCCGTCGTTGATCTTGAGCAAGGCGAGATCGGTGCGCTTGTCGGTTCCAATGATCTTCGCCGGCAGCGTCTTGCCACCGTCGAAGACGACCTCGACCTCGCTGGCGTGATCGACCACGTGATTATTGGTCACGACGTAGCCGTCCGCGCTGACGATGAAGCCCGAGCCCTGCGACTGCGTGACGCGCTTTTGCGGCAGCCCGCCCCGGCCTTGGCCAAAGCGCTTGAAGAAATCATAGAGCGGATCGTCGGGCGAAAGCTCGGGGCCGTCCTCGCCCTCGCCGGCGCCCGCGGTCTCGACCGCCTTGACCTTGATCGCGACGACCGCGCCTTTCACCCGCTCGACGACATCGGCGAAGGAGGCGGGGCCGGAAGCCGGCGCAAGCTGCGCTAGCGGCGCCTCGGCCACCGCCGGGCGCATGGGCGCCAGCCCAAATAGAGCCGCGCCGAGCGCGGCGGCAGCGACGGCGCCGAGCAGCGCCCGGCGCGGGTTGCGAAAATGACGCCGAAAGGCGGAGTTTGTCATGGGAAGCCATCTCCAAATCACTCAGGCCACAACGCGGCGCGCCGGCCCACAGCGGCAAGGATGGGGGACCGCCCCTTGCCCGCCAATGGCGGCAGGATGAAACTTTGGTAAGGCGGCGGACGCTATCTACTTCACGAACACGTAGATATCCACGTCGACATTGGCGTCCTCGGCGTCGGTGAGGTCCGTCAGATATTCCTCGATGAAGATATTGTTGGTGTCGAGGCCCTTTTCGTCGAGATAGGCGGTGATCGCCTCATAGGTGGCGTCGATCTCGTCGTAGGAGCCGCGATGCTCGAATTTCAGCGCCTTGCCGGCCGGCGAGGCGCCGACCTCGACGTCTTCGGCGAGCTTGATCTTGCCGTCCGGCGCCTTGGCGATCGGCAGCATCGCCTCGTAATGGAAGCCGTTGTCATCGGTGTCGGTGAAGACGGCGAGCGGTCGCCCGCTCGGCGCAAGGCCGGCCTTGGCCGCGGCGGCGGTCACCTTGGCGAGGGCGCCGGAGAGGGTCTTGGCCGAGTCGTCCCATTTGGCCTGGCCCTTCAAGATCAGAGCCGGCCTCGCGGCGACATCGACCAACTGGCTGGAAACGCTCTGCACCGGCGTCTCTGCGCCCGTCGGCGGCGCGTTCTTGTCGGCGGGGCCGGTCGTCTTGTTCTCCGCCTTGTTGTCGGTTTTGCTCTCGGCGGGCGGGGCTTTTTCCGACGGGCCGGTAATGCCCGGAGGCGCCGAAGCGGGCGCCGGCGCGGTCGCGGTCACGGCGGGCGGAGGCGCGGAAGCAGAAAACTTCTTTTGCAGATAAAGCGCGCCAAAGCCGATCAGCAGGATTAGCGCGCCGAGCAAGCGCCAGTGTCCGGCCAGACGGCGGAGCGTCACCCAAAAATCCTGAAGCTCGTCGAAGAAACTCATCGATGCGTCCTCTTTAAGAGCGTTTTCGAGCGAAGCAGCCCCCGGTTCGCGTTAAGAAAACGCGTCAAAACAAGAATATAGAGTGTTTTCGGGTTTCCACGAAACATGAAAACACATCTAGCCCGCCGCCGCCGGGTTCGCCCGAATGGGGCTGGCGGACCGTCGCCGCACTTTAAGTCCGCCCCGACTCTGGCGCGCGACCGCCGCTTCTCCTATACAGGAGCGGCCCAACCTTGACACGGCCAAATCGCAAAACCCGCGACATGACTCACAGACTCGACCGGCGTCCCATTCTCCGTATGAATGGAATCGGCAACGAAATTCTCGTGCTGGACCTGCGCGGCTCGGACATTGTGCTGGCGCCTGACGAGGCGCGCGCCATCTCCCGCCAGCCGGGCCTTAAATTCGATCAGCTGATGGCGCTGCACGACGCCTGTGCGGGCGGCGCCGACGCCGCGCTGCGCATCTACAACATCGACGGCTCGCTGTCGGCGGCCTGCGGCAATGGAACGCGCTGCGTCGCCTGGGCGCTGGCGCAAAACGGCGGCCCGGAGCATCTGCGCCTCGAGACCGACGCCGGTCTCATCGAAAGCTGGCGCGCCGGCGAGACGCTGTTCACCGTCGACATGGGCCGACCGCGTTTGCGCTGGGGCGAAGTTCCGCTGACACTGGACGTCGGCGAGACGAGCGACATCGCCTTGGAGCCGCCGGTTGCGGGCGCGCCGGCGCGTTTTTCCGCTGTTGGCATGGGCAATCCCCATGCGGTGTTTTTCGTGGATGACGCCAACGCGGTCGATCTTCAAAACCTCGGACCCGTGTTGGAGCGTCACGCATTGTTCCCGGAGCGCGCAAACATCTCTTTCGCGCAGATTCTTCCCGGCGACGAAATCCTCTTGCGCGTCTGGGAGCGCGGAACCGGCGCGACCAAGGCCTGCGGCTCGGCGGCCTGCGCTGCCCTCGTTGCGGCGGCGCGAACAGGCCGCGCCGGGCGGCGCGCGAATGTGAAACTTCCCGGCGGAGATCTCGTCATCCACTGGCGAGACAACGATCACGTGTATATGACCGGGCCGGTCGAATTCGAATTCGAGACGACGCTCGATCCCGCGATTTTCGAGGAGCTGGAAACGTGAGCGGCCCCGCCGTCGAGACCATCACCTTCGGCTGCCGGCTCAACATCGTCGAATCGGAGGCGCTCGCCTCAGAGGCGCGCGGCGCCGGGGAAGATGATCTCATCATCGTCAACACCTGCGCGGTCACCGCGGAGTCGACGCGCCAGGCGCGCCAGGCCATCCGCCGCCTGCATCGCGAACGCCCGGATGCGCGCATCGTCGTCGCCGGCTGCGCGGCGACCATCGCGCCGGCGGAATATTCGGCCATGGAAGGCGTGACGCGCGTCGTCGGCAATGGGGACAAAAGCCTGTTCGCGCCGGCTGGCTCCGGCTTCGCCGCGCCTAAGGCGCTTGCCGCCAGCGAAGGCACGCGCGGCTTTCTCGCCGTGCAGAACGGCTGCGACCACCGCTGCACCTTTTGCGTCATTCCGTTCGGGCGCGGCCCGTCGCGCTCGGCCCCGCCGCGCGAGATTGTCGCCAGGGCGCGCGAGCTCGTGGCTTCCGGCAAGCGCGAGATCGTGCTGACCGGCGTCGATCTCACCTCTTACGGCGGCGATCTGGACGGCGGCGAGACCTTGGGGCGTCTCGCCCGGCTGCTGCTCGCCGAACTGCCGGAACTGGCGCGGCTACGCATTTCGTCGATCGACTGCATCGAGGCCGACCCCACGCTGATCGAGGCGATTGCGGAGGAACCGAGGCTGGCGCCGCATCTGCATCTCTCCTTGCAGTCGGGCGACGATCTGATCCTGAAGCGCATGAAGCGGCGTCATTCGCGCCGCGACGCGATAAAATTTTGCGAGGAGCTGCGATTGCTACGTCCCGATATAGTGTTCGGCGCCGATTTCATTGTCGGCTTTCCGACCGAGACGGAGGAAATGTTTTCACGCACGCTCGATCTCGTTGAGGAATGCGGATTGACGCATCTGCATGTCTTTCCCTTTTCGCTGCGCCCGCAGACGCCGGCGGCGCGGATGCCGCAGGTCGCGCCGCAAATCGTCAAGGCGCGCGCGCAAAGGCTAAGGGCGTTGGGCGAAGCGCGGCTGGCGCGCCATCTGGCGAAGCAGCAGGGCAAGGTGCTGCGCGTGCTCGCCGAGCGCGGCGGCTTCGCCCGCGCGGCGGATTTTACCTTGGCGCGCACGCCCGGCGCCATTGCTGGCGCGGTGTTCGACATTCGCGTTTCCGGCCACGACGGCCGGGCGCTGCTGACGGCCCAGATGGAACAACGGTGAATGTCCAGCAATCTCGCGCTCGCCTGGGAAGTATTCGAGATCGTCTGGATCAATGTTCTGCTGTCCGGCGACAATGCGATCCTGATCGCGCTCGCCTGCCGGCGGCTTCCGCCGGAGCGGCGGCGCTGGGGCGTGCTGCTCGGCGCGCTCGGCGGCGTTGGTTTGCGGATCGGCTTCACGCTGGCCATTGTCGAGCTTTTGAATGTGCCGCTGCTGAAGACCGCGGGCGCGCTGCTGTTGCTTTACGTCGCGATCAAACTGCCGCGGGGCGGTCACGATCATAACGACGTGGAGGCCAAGCCCAATCTTTGGAGCGCGGTGATGTCGATCATCGTCGCCGACGCGGTGATGTCGCTCGACAATGTGCTCGCCATCGCCGCCGCCGCGCATGGCTCGATGCGTTTGATCGTGTTCGGTCTCGCTTTGTCGGCTCCGCTGGTGATGTTTGGCGCGGGGTTCCTGCTCAAATTGCTCGACCGTTTCCCGCTGCTGATCTGGGCCGGCGCCGGCGTTCTGGGCTGGGTCGCCGGCGACATGGCCGCGACCGATCCCTTTTGGACGCGGCTCCATTTGCCGCTGGAGACGCCGCTCTCGGTGGCGGGGTGCCTGTTCGTGCTCGCCGTCGCGGGGGGGATGGCGACGCGCAAAGCGCGTTGAGGTTCGCGCCACGCCCTCACAAAAAACTCTGCGGATCGACATCCACCTGCACGCGCACGCCGCCGCGTTCCGGCGGCCCCGCCGCCAGCAGATCGCGCAAAAAGCCTTGAAGATCGGCGCTGCGCGGCGCCTTGACCAGCAGGCGGAAGCGAAACCGCCCGCGCAGCAGCGCGATCGGCGCCTCGGCCGGGCCGAGCAGCATGATCTCGCCCTCTTCGGACAGTCCGCCCAGCGCCGCGACGCGGTAGCGCTCGCTCGCCGGCAGGCCGTGCGCCGCACGGGCCAGCGCGCGCGCGTGGGCCTCCGCGAGGGCGGCGTCCTTGGCCGCGACGATCAGCGCCGCGAGGCGTCCGAACGGCGGCAGGCCGGCGCGCTCGCGCAAGGCGATCTCCTGCGCGTAAAACTCCTCGGCGTCGCCGGAAAGCAGCGCGGAAATCACCGGATGGTCGGGGCGATAGGTCTGGATCAACGCCCTGCCCGGCCGATCGCCGCGTCCTGCGCGCCCCGTCACTTGCGCCAGCAATTGAAACGTGCGCTCCGCCGCGCGCGGATCGCCGCTGCCTAAGCCCAAATCGGCGTCGACGACGCCGACCAGCGTCAGAAAGGGAAAATTATGGCCCTTGGCGACGAGCTGCGTGCCGATGACGAGATCGAAGGCGCCCTTGGCGATCTCGTCCAATTCGCGCCGCAGCCGCTCCGTCCCACCGGGAAAATCCGACGACAGCACCAGCACGCTCGCATCGGGAAAAAGCTGCGCCGCTTCTTCCGCGAGACGCTCGACGCCGGGGCCGCAGGCCGCGAGCGCGTCCTCGGCGTCGCACTCCGGACAGACGTGCGGGCGCGGCTCCATATGGCCGCAGTGATGGCAGATCAGCGCGCGGCGGAAGCGATGCTCGACCAGCCAGGCGTCGCAGTCGGGGCAGCGAAATCTATGGCCGCAATGGCGGCATAGCGTCAGCGGCGCATAGCCGCGCCGGTTGAGGAACAGCAGCGCCTGTTCGCCGCGCGCGATGGTCTCGCCCACCGCCAACGCAAGGCGCGGCGCGATCCAGCGGTTCTTCGGCGGCCCCTCGACGCGCATATCGATGGCCTCCAGCCGCGGCATCGTTCGCTCGCCGGCGCGGGCCTTGAGACGCAGATGCGCATAGCGGCCGCTGGCGGCGTTCACGCGCGTCTCGATCGACGGCGTAGCCGAAGCGAGCGCGAGCGTCGCGCCCTCGATGCGCGCGCGCACCACGGCCATGTCGCGGGCGTGATAGCAGACGCCATCCTCTTGCTTGTAGGCGCCCTCATGCTCCTCGTCGACGACGATCAGCCGCAGATCGCAAAACGGCAAGAACAGCGCCGAGCGCGCGCCCACAACGACCCGCGCCTCGCCCTCCGCCGCCGAGCGCCATATGCGGACGCGTTTTTTCTCCGAGACGCCGGAATGCCACTCGGCCGGCCGCGCGCCGAAACGCGCAGCGAAGCGCTCCAGAAATTGACTGGTAAGCGCGATCTCCGGCATGAGCACCAGCGCCTGACCGCGGGCCTGCAACGCGGCGGCGACAGCCTCGAAATAGACCTCGGTCTTGCCCGAGCCGGTGACGCCCTCCAGCAAAAACGGGCGATAGCCGCGCCCCTCTACGGCGCCCGCCAGCGCCGTCGCGGCGAGCTGCTGCTCGGCTTCGAGAACGGGCGGGCAAAACAAGGGATCGAGCGCGCCGCAGACCGGCGGCGGCGGGGCGACAAGCGTCTCCAGCGCGCCCTCGTCGACCAGCGCGTCGATCACTGAAGCCCCACAGCCGGCGGCCTCCATCAGCGCCTTTTTGGTGAAGGCCAGCCCGCCTTCCGCGGCCGCCAGCGCGCGGGCGCGGGTGGGCGTCATTCTTTGCGGCGCAGATCCTGCGAGGCGATAGAGCAGACGCGGCGCGGGCGGCCCGGCCTCTTCGCCGGCGCCGGTGGAAAGGCGCAGCGCCATGCCGCGCGGGGCCAATGTCCAGCGCGCCAGCCAGTCCAGAAAATCGCGCAAATTTTGCGGCAGTCTCGGGCGGTCGTAGCGCGAGATCACGCTTTTGAGATTGCCGGGCGGGCCGCAGGCGGGCTTCGTCGCCCAGACGACGCCGAAAGCCTCGCGCCGCCCCAGCGGAATTTTGACGCTATCGCCGGGCGACAGCGCCAGACCTGGGGGCGCGAAATAGCTATAAGTCTGGTCCACCGCCACGGGCGGCAGAACCTCGACAATCAGCCCCCCGCCCTCGCCGTCCTCGCCGCTCATGGAAGCGGTTTAGCACTTTGGCGAGGCTTGCGCATGGCGGGCGCGCAACTCCCGTCACTCCACGATCAACTCCAACCCGCCGGCGTAACGACGAGCGTTTTCGACGTAGTGCTTCGCCGATTCGAGATTTCGCACGGCGGCGTCCTCGCCCAGCGTGCGCAACACCTTGGCGGGCGTTCCGACAATCAGCGAATGGTCGGGAAACTCCTTGCCTTCGGTGACCAGCGCATTGGCGCCGACGAGGCAGTTGCGGCCGATCTTGGCGCCGTTGAGGATGGTCACGCCCATGCCGATCAACGTGTTGTCGCCGATCGCGCAGCCATGCAAAATCACGCCGTGGCCGATGGTGCAATCGGCGCCGATATCGAGCGGATAGCCCATATCGGTGTGGAGCACGCTGTTTTCCTGGATATTCGTACGCGCGCCGACGGTGATCCATTCATTGTCGCCGCGCAGCACGCAGCCGAACCAGACGTTCGCATCCTCGTCCAGCGCCACGCGGCCGATCAGCTGGGCGTTGGGCGCGATCCAGTAACGGCCTTGCGCCGGCAGGCGCGGCGGGACTCCGTCGATCTTGTAAAGCGGCATCCATCAATCTCCCGATTCGCGCAAGACCTTGCCATTTTCGCGCTCAGCAGCATAGCGGGGCTGCTCTAGTAAGAAGAACTCCATTTGCATTCAAATAGTTCAAAGCGGGCTGGAGCGTGAGGCCAATCCGTTGTACTCCGCTTTGTCGCGGCTTTAAGCGCGCGATTCTTGGGCGAAGGGGAGGCGCTTCTGGCCGGCGAGAAGATGCAAGATCGGCTGCGCGAGGTCTTGCAGTCGGCGGTTCGCGCCGCCGACGGCTTAGCCATGCGCGCCGGAGCCCCGCGCCGCGCTCTGTTGACGCGGAGGATCGCCACGCCAAAGCGGCTGCGCATCGCGCCGCAAGACATTCGCACCGGCGACGCCACCGTCGCCGACGAGATTGACGCCGGCTATTTTTCTTTTTGCGGCAAAACCGTGAGTGCGCAGGGATATTCGCCCTTCGCGCTCGAGGCGCCGTCGGCGAAATGGCGCCGCGCGCTCACCAGCTTTTCATGGCTGCGGCATTTGCGCGTCGCGGAGGCGGCCCCGGCGCGCGAGAATGCCCGGGCCTTGGTCGAGGCGTTTATCGAACAGCGCAGCCAGAGCGCCGACGATCCGGCCTTCGAGCCGGCGGTGACGGCGCGCAGGATGCTGTGCTTTCTCGCGCATTCGCCCATGCTGCTCGACCGCGCGCCGCCTGAGTTTTACGATGGTTTCATGGCCGAGCTGGCGCAGGACGCGAAGGCCCTGTCGCGCGCGCTCGGCGGGCGGGCGCGGGGAACGGAACGCCTGCTTTGCACGCTGGCGCTGCTGGAGTTTTGCATTTGCGCCGATGTCGGCGCCGATGCGCAATCGGAATCGACCAAGCTGTTCGTTCACGAGCTGGAGCGCCAAATTCTTAGGGACGGCGGCCATATCGGGCGCAATCCGAAGACGATCCTCGATCTCGCGCTCGATCTGCTGCCGCTGCGACAGCTCTATGCGGCGCGCGGAGTGAAGCCGCCGCAAGCGCTGCCCGGCGCCATCAACCGGATGATCCCGATGCTGCGTCTGTTGCAGCATGGCGACGGTTCGCTGGCTTTGTTCAACGGCATGTCCGCGACCGATCCCGGCGAATTGGCGACTGTGTTCACGCATGACGCGCGAGGCGTAGCTTCGCTCGACGCGCCGGACAGCGGTTACCGCCGCATGACCGCGCATGGCGCGCTGGCGATCATCGACGTCGGCGCGCCGCCGCTGCTGGAGTTTTCCCGCGCGGCCCATGCCGGCGCGCTTTCCTTCGAATTTTCGCTAGGGTCCGAGCGCGTCGTGGTCAATTGCGGCGCGCCGGCGGCCCAGCGCGAAGCGGCGCGCGAGATCGCCCGCGCCAGCGCCGCGCATTCCACCCTCGTTATCGACGATCAGTCCTCAAGCCAGATCGAGCCGGTTTCCAGCAAAGCCAATCCCGGACTCATCGTCGCCGGCCCGCGCGAAATGCGCGTGGAGCGGCGCCGCTCCCGCATGGGCGAGGTGATCGAGGCCGCGCACGACGGCTACAAGGGGCGCTTCTCGCTTATTCACGAGCGAATTTTGGCGCTGACGCAAGACGGTTCGCGCTTCATCGGCCAAGAGCGGCTGGTCGCCGCGCAAGGCGGTAAGAAGGGCGCAGCGAAAGGCGACGACCCGCCGCACGAATTCGCGGTGCGCTTCCATCTGCACCCCAATGTCGGCGCGGCCCCGCAGGCCGACGGGCGAGGGATCGAGCTGACCCTGCCAAGCGGCGCGCGGCTGCTGTTCGAAGTGGGCGGCTTCACCCCAAGGTTGGAGGAAAGCATTTTTTTCGCCGCGCCCGAGGGCGCCCGCAAAACAATGCAGATCGTGCTGACCGGTCCCGCAAAGCCGGGAACGCGGCTGCGCTGGACATTCACCAGGGTCGCGGATGTTGGGGACGCGGATTCGGTTCCGGCTCCGACGGATTCGTGATAGGTCGGGCCCATCTGCCAAACCCGCCACCTCAGGAAAATCCATGCCCGTCGATCTGCGTCCCATCGCCCGCGCTCTGCTCTCCGTCTCGGACAAAACCGGCTTGGTCGAGTTTGCGCGCGCGCTCAGCCTTCGCGGCGTCGAACTGGTCTCGACCGGCGGCACGCGCAAGGAGCTGGCCGAGGCGGGTCTCGCCGTCAAGGACATCGCCGATCTGACGCTGTTTCCGGAGATGATGGATGGCCGGCTGAAAACCCTGCATCCCAAGGTGCATGGCGGGCTGTTGGCGATCCGCGAGAATCCCGAGCACGAAGCCGCCATGCTGGCGCACGACATCAAGCCGATCGACCTTCTGGTGGTCAATCTTTATCCCTTCGAGGCGACGCTGGCCAAGGGCGCGCCTTACGCGGAATGCGTCGAAAACATCGACATTGGCGGGCCGGCGATGATCCGCGCGGCGGCGAAAAACCACGACGACGTAGCCGTGCTGGTCGAGCCCGGCGATTACGCCGATTTCATCGCCGAACTGAACGCGCACGACGGTCGCGCGACGCTGGCGCTACGCAAGCGCCTCGCCCAGAAGGCTTTCGCACGCACGGCCGCTTACGATGCGGCGATTTCCAACTGGCTCGCCACGGCGCTCGGCGAGACGACGCCGCCCTGGCGGGCGCTCGGCGGGCGGCTGGCGCAGCCCATGCGCTATGGCGAAAACCCGCATCAATCGGCAGGGTTTTACACCACCGGCGAGCGCCGCCCCGGCGTCGCCACGGCGCGGCAGGCGCAGGGCAAGCATCTCTCGTACAATAACATCAATGATACGGATGCGGCTTTCGAATGCGTCGCCGAGTTCGATCCCGCCTGCACGGCGGCGGTGGCGCTCATCAAGCACGCCAACCCTTGCGGGGTCGCGGAAGGCGCGACGTTGGAGGAGGCCTATCTCAAAGCCTTGCGCTGCGATCCGGTTTCCGCCTTTGGCGGCATCGTCGCGCTGAACCGCAAGCTCGACGCCGCCAGCGCGCGAAGAATCGTCGAAGTGTTCACCGAGGTCATTATCGCCCCGGACGCCGACGAAGAGGCCATCGCGTTGGTGGCGGCCAAAAAGAATTTACGGCTGCTGCTGACCGGCGGCCTGCCCGATCCGCGCGCCCCCGGCCTGACCCTGCGCACGGTGGCCGGCGGCTTTCTCGCGCAAAGCCGCGACAACGCCGTCGTCGACGAGATGAAGCTCGATGTCGTGACCGCGCGCTCGCCGACGGCGCAAGAGCTGGCCGATCTCAAATTCGCCTTTCGCGTAGCCAAGCACGTCAAATCCAACGCCATCGTTTACGCCCGGGACGGGGCGACGGTCGGCATTGGCGCGGGGCAGATGTCGCGGGTGGACTCCTCGCGCATCGCGGCGGCGAAGGCGGAAGAGGCGGCCAAGACTCTGGGCCTTTCGGAAAGCCTCGCCAAAGGCTCTGTGGTCGCCTCGGACGCGTTCTTTCCCTTCGCCGACGGCCTCTTGGCGGCAGCGGGGGCAGGCGCGACAGCGGTCATTCAACCGGGCGGCTCGATCAACGACAAGGCCGTGATCGCGGCGGCGAACGAGGCCGGGCTCGCCATGGTGTTCACCGGCGTGCGGCATTTCCGGCATTGAGACGATGGATTGACCCGGCCGGCGAAGCAATGGGCGCCCCCGCCGCGTCACTGCGTCTGCGAGAGCAGCTTCTGCTGATGGTCGCGGAGCAGCGCGTCGATGATTTCGTCGAGCGCTTCGCCCTCCATCACCTTGTCGAGCTTGTAAAGCGTCAGATTGATGCGGTGGTCGGTGACGCGCCCTTGGGGAAAATTATAGGTGCGGATGCGCTCGGAACGGTCGCCCGAGCCCACCTGTTGACGCCGATCCTCCGAACGCGCGTTGTCGAGGCGCGAGCGTTCCGCGTCGTAAAGACGCGAACGCAGCACGGCCATGGCCTTCGCCCTGTTGCGATGCTGCGAGCGCTCCTCCTGCATCATCACAACGATGCCGGACGGGACATGGGTGATGCGGATCGCGGACTCGGTCTTATTGACATGCTGGCCGCCGGCGCCCTGCGAGCGCATCGTGTCGATCTGTAGGTCCTTGTCGTCGATGGCGAGATCGACCTCTTCGACTTGCGGCAGCACGGCGACGGTGGCGGCGGAAGTGTGAATGCGCCCCTGCGTCTCGGTCGCCGGCACGCGTTGGACGCGATGCACGCCCGACTCGAATTTGAGCCGTCCGTAAACGCCGCGCCCGCCGACTTCGGCGATGATTTCCTTATAGCCGCCGAGCGCCCCCTCGCTGGCCGAGACAATCTCCACGCTCCAGCCCTTGAGCGCCGCGTATTTCTGATAGGAGCGGAAAAGATCGCCGGCGAACAGCGCCGCCTCGTCGCCTCCGGTTCCGGCGCGAACCTCCAGAATGACGCTCTTTTCGTCGGCGGCGTCCTTGGGCAATAGCGCGAGTTTCAACGCCTCGCGCGCTTCTTCGAGGCTTTGCTCCGCAGCTGCGATCTCGCCCTTGGCCAGGGCGCGCATATCCTCGTCGGTCGCAGGGTCCGCAAGCATCTCGCGCAGTTCTTCGACCTCCTTTTGCGCGGCGCGAAAGACGCGGATCGCCGCCGCCGTCTCGTCGAGCGCGGCCAGTTCACGCGAGAGCGCGACAAAACTCTGCGAGTCGGGTCCGCTGCTGAGCTTTTCGCCGATTTCCTGGTGCCTGCGTAAAATGAGATCGAGTTTGTCTTGCGCGAACATTGTAATTCCATGCGTGGGGAGAGTCGGCGGCGCGAAAAACGAGCGTCGCTACAAGGGAACCCCGTTCGCAACGGCGAATTGGCGCAGGCTCTCGCGCAGAGAATGTCGACCTTCGTCGCTGATCATCAGCGAGGCGACGAACGTTCGCGCCTGTTCGAGATCGAGCCCAAGGATCATCGCCTTGACCGGGCCGATCGAGGCGGGTGACATCGACAGCGAACGGTAGCCGACCGCCAGCAGCGCCAGCGCCTCCAACGGCCGGCCGCCCATTTCGCCGCACAGCGTCACCAGCGTGCCCGCCCGGTCGCCGGCGTCATTGATGCTTTTAAGCGCGCGCAGCACCGGCGTCGAAAGGTTGTCATAGCGCTTGGAGACGCGCGTATTGTCGCGGTCGGCGGCGTAAAGATACTGCACAAGGTCGTTAGAGCCGACCGAGAGAAAATCGGCGTGCTCGGCGATCTGGTCCAACTCCCACAACAGCGCCGGCACCTCCACCATGGCGCCAAGCTCGAGCTTGGCCGGCGTCCCGTGGTCGTGCCGGCGGATCAGCTCCATTTCGCGCAAGGCGATCGACTTGGCGAGATCGAATTCCGCGACATTGGCGATCATCGGGAACATGATGCGCAGATCGCGCCCGGCGCCGGCTTTCAGCATGGCGCGCAACTGCATCCGCAACAGGCCGGGGCGGTCGAGGCCGATGCGGATCGCCCGCCAGCCGAGCGCCGGGTTTTCCTCGTCGATCTTGGCCATGTAGGGCAGCACCTTGTCCGAGCCGATGTCGAGCGTGCGGAAGGTGACGGGCCTGTCGGGAACGGCGTCCAGCACGGCCTTATAGAACTGATATTGCTCCTTCATGCGCGGGAAGCGCGGGGCCAGCATGAACTGCAGTTCTGTGCGGAACAGGCCTATCGAGGCGGCGCCGGTCTCGCGCACGTATGGCGCGTCGATGGTCAGGCCGGCGTTCATATTCAGCGCGATCGCCACGCCGTCCTTTGTAACGGCGGGAACGTCGCGCAGCTGCGCATATTGCTCCTGCCGGCGCGCGCGCAGCCGGGCTTTTTCGGCATAGGCGGCCTGAACATCGGGCTGCGGGCGCACACGCACGTCGCCGGTGGAGCCGTCGATAATCACCGGATCGTTAGGTTCGACGAGACCGGTGATGTTGGGAACGAGGCCGACCGTGGCGAGCCCGAGCGCGCGCGCGACAATCGCCACGTGACTCGTCGGCCCGCCTTCTTCCAAAATGAGCCCGCGCAATTTGGCGCGGTCATAGTCGAGCAGCGCCGCCGGCCCCATGTTGCGGGCGACGATGATCGCGTTCTCCGGCACGCTGTCGCGGTCGGCGACATAGCTCTGGCCGGTCAGCTGGTGCAGCAGGCGGTTGGCGAGATCGTCGAGATCGTGCAGCCGGTCGCGCAGATAAGGGTCGGTCTGGCGCTGCATTCGGGCTCTGGCGTCGTTTTGCACGCGCTCGACGGCGGCTTCGGCGCTGAGGCCGGTCATCGTCGCCTCGCGCAACCTTCGCAGCCAGCCCTGGTCGTTGGCGACCATGCGGACGGCTTCGAGCACGTCCCGATGCTCGCCGGCGCCCATGCGGTCGCCGTGGGCGACGAGCTCGTCGATCGACAGCCGCATGGCGTCGATCGCCGTGTCGAGGCGTCGCAATTCGCTCTTAACGTCCTCGGCGAGGAGGTTTTTGACGACGACGCGCGGCTCGTGCAGCAGCACATGGCCGAGCCCGACGCCATCGCAGATCGGCGCGCCCTTGAGCGACAGCGGGCCGTTCAGCGCCAGCAGCTCGGCCGATTTGGCGATCGACTGCAATTCGCCGGAGGCGATCATCTCGGCGAGCAGCATCGCCGTGGTTTGCAGCGCCTCGACTTCCTCCTCGGAATAGCTGCGCCGCACCTTATTCTGCACGACGAGCACGCCGACCGTATTGCCGCCGCGCAATATCGGCACGCCCAGGAAGGAGTGGTAAACTTCCTCGCCAGTCTCGGGACGATAGGAGAAGGCCGGGTGCTCATGCGCCTCGGACAAAGCGAGCGGCTCGGCGCTTTGCGCGATGAGACCGACCAGGCCCTCGCCGGACTGCATGGTGGTCAGATGCACGGCCTCGCGGTTGAGGCCTTCCGTCGCGTAAAGTTCGAGCCGGTGGTCCGCGCGCAGGACATAGACCGAACACACCTCCGCCACCATGTTGGCGGCAATCTGCATGACGATCTTGTCGAGCCGCGCCTGCGCGTTCACCGGCTCCGCGCTGATTTCGCGCAGCCGGCGCAGCAACAGGCGTGGTCCGCCGTGTGCGCTCCGCATCGGGTCTGTTCCTGTTCCACCGCCGCCGGGAGAGCTTCGCCGACGCCCATCTAGTATCATATGCCGGCGCGATAGCTCGCCACCCGTCCCTGGCCAGCGTATATTGCCGCCCTCCGCCCTCCGCAAGGGCGCGAGGACGGCGGAATCGCCACGCAAGGACCATACCGGTCAGGGCGGCGAAGCGCTAATCGGCTTGCGGGACGGCGCCGAAGGCTCTACCAGTCTTACCCGTAAATGACAGGCTGTCGGGATCATCGCAAGGAAGCTCGCGCGCCTCATGGCGAGAGCCCTTCGTGCTTAAGAAGTGAGTTCGTGGGTTTCAACAAATATCTGATCGCGTTGCTGCTGCTCGTCGCCTTCGTCCCCGCCGCCCGGGCGGTGGACAGCGTGCGCGTGCCGCACGACGCGCCGGCGATCGACCTCACCAACGCCGTCGAAAAGCACGCTGCGGAGGGCGACCGGCTGCAGGTTTCGACCGCACCGGGCTCGGACGGGATAACGCGCCGCATCGAGGTCGAGGCCAAGGAGCCGGGCACGCGGCCCAGTTGGATCGTGTTCGCGCTCACCAACGACACCGACGAGCAGATAGAGCGACTCATCGTCGCGCCGCATTTCCGGCTGCAGGATTCGGGGCTGATCTGGCCGGATCTCGGCGCCACCCGCATCTCCACCATCACCGCGAGCCAGGGCTTTCCGCCCGAACGCGAGGAAAGTTCCGACGCCGACGTGTTCCGCCTCACGCTCGACCCTGGCACGACCGTCACTTACGTCGCGGAATTGCGCACCCCCAATCTGCCGCAGCTCTACCTTTGGGAGCCGGACGCCTATAAGGACAAAATCACCAGCCTCACGCTCTATAAGGGCATAGTAATCGGCATTTCCGGCCTGCTGGCGCTGTTTTTGACGATTGTCTTCGTCGTCAAGGGCGCGGTGATCTTTCCGGCGGCGGCGGCGCTGGCCTGGGCAGTGCTCGCCTATGTCTGCATAGATTTTGGCTTTTGGGACAAGATTTTCGGCTCGGATCCGGCGACCGACCGAATCTGGCGCGCCGGCGCCGAGACGGTGCTCTCGGCGACGCTGGTGGTGTTTCTGTTCGCCTACCTCAATCTCAACCGCTGGCATGTGCGGGCCTGGCATATCGCTGTCGTCTGGCTGCTGATCCTGGCCGATCTGGTCGGCCTTGCGGTGTTCGACGCGCCGGTCGCCGCCGGCGTCGCGCGCATATCGCTCGGCACGGTGGCCATCGTCGGCTTCGTGCTGATCCTCTATCTCGCCTCGCACGGGTTCGAGCGGGCGATCATGCTGATCCCGACGTGGTTCCTGCTGGTGCTGTGGGTCTGCGCCGCGGGTTTCACGGTGTTCGGCTGGCTGACCAACGACCTTGTTTCGCCGGCGCTGGTCGGCGGCCTCGTGCTGATCGTCATGCTGATCGGCTTCACCGTGATGCAAAACGCCTTCGCCGGCGGGGGGCTGGCCCAGGGCGCGATTTCCGATGTCGAGCGCAAGGCGCTGGCGCTGACCGGCGCCGGCGAGATCGTGTTCGACTGGGACGTGCCCTCCGATCATATCTTTGTCAGCCCCGAGGTGGAGGCGCAGTTGGGGCTCGATCGCGGCGAGCTCGAGGGAGCCGCCGCCTCCTGGCTCGACCTGCTGCATCCTTTCGAGCAGGACCGCTACCGCGCCTGTCTTGACGCCATACTGGAGCAGCGGCGCGGCCGCATCGACCAGGAGTTCCGACTGCGCGCCGCCGACGGCCACTATCTGTGTTTTCGCCTGCGCGCCCGCCCGGTGGTCGGACCGGACGGCGAGGTCATCCGCGTCGTCGGCACGCTGACCGACGTGACCGAAGAGCGCAACGCCCAGGAGCGACTGCTGCACGACGCCGTTCACGACAATCTGACCGGCCTGCCCAATCGGGCGCTGTTCTTCGATCGTCTCGAGTCGGCGCTGGAATTCGCCCGCATGGGAAAGGATGTGCGGCCCACGGTTTTGTGCATCGACATCGACCGCTTCAAACAGATCAACGAGCAGGTTGGCGTCGCGACGGGCGACAGCATTTTGCTAACCATCGCGCATCGTCTGACGCGGCTGTTACAGCCGCAGGATACTTTGGCCCGCTTTTCTGGCGACACTTTCGCGATCATTCTGACCTCGGAAACCGGCGCCGACCCGATTTTCGCGGCGGCCGACGCAGTGCGCCGCGCGCTGGCGACGCCGGTGCGGTTCAGCGACCGCGAAATCAGCCTGTTCGCCTCGATCGGCGTCGCCTTATTCGATCCGGCGATGCACCCAGGCTCCGAGGACATGCTGGAGGACGCCGAGATTGCATTGCGCCACGCCAAGCGTTCCGGCGGCAATTGCATCGAAATGTTTCGCCCGGCGTTGCGCGCGCAGCGCTCCGACAGGCTGACGCTGGAAGCGGATTTGCGCCGCGCGCTCGAGCGCGCCGAGGTCAAGGCGTTCTTCCAGCCGATCGTCCGCCTGGAGGATCGCACCATCGCCGGATTCGAAACGCTGTTGCGCTGGGACCATCCAAAGCTCGGCCGCCTCGACGCCAGCGAATTCATGCCCGTCGCCGATCAGACCGCGCTCGTCGTCGACTTCGGGCTGCTGGCGCTGGAGCGCACGGCGCGTGAACTCGCCGCCTGGCAGCGCGCGCTCGCGGTCGATCCGCCGATTTTCGCTTCGGTCAATATGTCGTCCCGGCAGTTGCTGCGTCACGATCTGCTGCGCGACGTCAAAAGCGTGCTGATGCGCAACGACATCATTACAGGCAGCCTGAAGCTGGAGATGACCGAAGGCCTCGTGATGGAGAACCCGGAATTCGCGGGGCAAATGCTGACGCGCATCAAGGAGCTCGGCGCCGGCCTGTCGCTCGGCGATTTCGGCAAGGGTTATTCCTCGCTGTCCTATCTCCAGCGTTTCCCCTTCGACACGATCAAGATCGACCGCTCTTTCGTCAAGCAGACCGGCAAGGCCTCGCGCACGGCGATCCTGCGCTCGATCGTTTCGCTGGCTCAGGAAATGGGCTTGGATGTGGTCGCCGAAGGCGCCGAGACCGAGTCCGACGCCATCGAACTTTATCAGCTCGGCTGCCGCTATGCGCAGGGCTACGCCTTCGGCCGCCCGATCAGCGCGCAAGAAGCGCGTCGGCTGGTCGGCGCGGCGCCCGAGGCGGCGTAACGGGACGCGGCTCGCGATGAAAAAATCCTCGCCGGTCGCTGCATTGTCCTCTCTCGAAGCCCGCGCTGAACACGCCCGGCTCGGCGAAGAAATCGCCGCGCACGATCGTCGCTATTACCAGGACGACGCGCCGACGATTTCCGACGCCGACTACGACGCGCTGCGTCGTCGTTACGAGGCGCTGGAGGCGCGGTTTCCCGAGCTGGCGACCTCCAAATCGCTCACGCGCAAGGTCGGGGCGGCGCCCGCCGAAAAATTCGCCAAGGTGAAGCACGCCGTGCCGATGCTCTCGCTCGGCAACGTGTTCTCGCAAGAGGAAGTTCACGAATTTGTCGCGCGCGTGCGGCGCTTTCTCGGCCTATCCGAAGACGCGCCGCTCGTTTTCACTGCGGAGCCGAAAATCGACGGCCTCTCCTGTTCGCTGCGCTACGAGAAGGGCCGACTCGTCAACGCAGCGACGCGCGGCGACGGCTTTGAGGGCGAGGACGTGACCGCCAATATCCGCACGATTGGCGAAATCCCGCATCGACTGAAGGGCGAGGCGCCCGACGTGCTGGAGGCGCGCGGCGAGGTCTATATAGCGCACGCGGATTTCGCCGTTCTCAACGAGCGCCAGGCGCTGGCGCAAAAGCCGGTCTTCGCCAATCCGCGCAACGCCGCCGCCGGCTCGCTGCGCCAACTCGACGCAAACATAACAGCGGAGCGGCCCTTGCGCTTTTTCGCCTATGCCTGGGGTGAAGCGAGCGAACTTCCGGCCGGGACGCAAATGGGCGTCATCGAGGCGTTCGCGCGCTTTGGCCTGCCAGTCAATCCGCTGACGCGGCTATGTTCCGGCGCCGAGGAAATGCTGGCGCACTACCGCGCCATTGAGGCGCGGCGCGCAACACTCGGCTACGACATCGACGGCGTGGTCTATAAGGTCGACGACCTCGCCTTGCAGACGCGGCTCGGCTTCGTCTCGCGCGCGCCGCGCTGGGCCGTAGCGCATAAATTTCCCGCCGAGCGCGCGACGACGATTCTGCGCGACATTGAAATTCAGGTCGGCCGCACCGGCGTGCTGACGCCGGTGGCGCGGCTGGAGCCGGTCACGGTCGGCGGCGTCGTGGTGTCGAACGCAACGCTGCACAATGAAGACGAAATCGCCCGCAAGGACATTCGCATCGGCGACACGGTGGTCGTCCAGCGCGCGGGCGACGTGATTCCGCAGATCGTCGAGGTTGTCCTGGACAGACGGCCGCATGGCGCGAAGCCATACAAGTTTCCGCATGTCTGCCCGCGGTGCGGTTCGGCGGCGCTGCGCGAGATCGACGAAAAGACCGGCGAGGCCGAAGTCGCGCGCCGCTGCACCGGCTCGCTGGTGTGCCCGGCGCAGGCGGTCGAACGCCTAAAGCACTTCGCTTCGCGCAACGCGATGGACATTGAAGGTCTCGGCGACAAGCAGATCGAATATTTTTACGAGCAGGGGCTGATCAAGACAGCCAGCGACATTTTCACGCTCGAAGAACGCGACGCGCGCAGCCTGACAAAGCTCAAGAACCGCGAAGGCTATGGCGAGACTTCGGTGAAGAATCTGTTCAGCGCGATCGCCGCGCGGAGAAGAGTTCCGATTAATAGATTCATTTACGCGCTTGGCGTTCGTCACGTCGGCGAGACCAATGCGCGCCGCCTCGCGCGGCATTTCGCCGATTTCGAGCAATTGCGCGCCGCCGCTCGCGCGGCGGAGCCGGGCAGCGAGGCCTACACCGCCTTTGACGCCATCGACGGGCTTGGCCCCGTCGTCGTTGAAGCGCTGCACGATTTCTTCGCCGAGCCGCATAATGAGCACGAGATCGATGCGCTGCTCCGCCAAGTGACGCTGGAGCCGATGCCGGCGATTGAATCCTCGTCGCCGGTCGCCGGCAAGACGGTCGTGTTCACCGGCAGCCTGGAGCGGCTGACGCGCGATGAGGCCAAGGCTCAGGCCGAACGCTTCGGCGCGAAGATCGCCGGCTCGGTGTCGAAGAAGACCGATCTCGTCGTCGCCGGCCCTGGCGCCGGCTCAAAGCTCGCAAAAGCGCGCGAGTTGGGAATCGAAGTGATTTCCGAAGACGAGTGGTTCGCGCGCACCGGGCAAGGGTGAGCGCAAATCCTCCTCCCGCTTGTGGGAGAAGGGAAACGGCTCCCCATCACACCGCCTTCGTTCCCGGCGTATCGCCCTTGCGATAGGCCGTGCCGAACACGTAATCCAGCCAGAACGCATGGACGCCAAACCCCTTGGTCGCGTCGCGGAAGTGATGCAGCATGTGCAGGCGGCGCACGAGATGGCCGAGCTTCGACTTCGGCTGGCCGTGATGCGTCCAAAAATGCACGCAGTCGTAAATCACATAGCCGCCGATGAATCCCGCCAGCACCGGCCAGGCGAACACGCCGCCGAACAGCGGACGGATGACGGCGAGCGCCAGCAGCATGATCGGCGCCGACAGCAGCGGCGGCATGACGAGCCGCAGCGGGTCGCTGGGGTAGATGTGATGCACGCCGTGGACGAGAAACTGGAAGCGCGGCCCTAGCCCGAACGGCAGCGGAAACACCGTATGGAACAAATAGCGATGACCGAAATATTCGGTCAGTGTCCAGGCGATGTAGCCGATGACGAGGCCGAAGACGACCGCGCCGACGCCTTGCAGCGTCAGCGAATAGACGACCAGCCCCAGAGCGATCGGCGAGTAGACGACGACCGGCAGCAGATGATGCACGCGCGAGAGCTTGTCGAGCAAATCGCTCTCGAACAGGCGCGGCGAGGCGCTGAGCCGCTCCGGCGTCTCGCCGCCGATTTTGTTCGTTTCGAATGTCATGGCCTCACTCCGCCGGCTGCGCGGCGACATCCGCCGTATGGGCCGCATGTTCGACATTCTCCGAACGCGTCTTCAGGGAATATCGAGGATCGAAGATAAAGGTCGCGAGCAGCGCCACCCAGGAGCGATGACAGCCGAGGGTGTCATAAAACTCCGGCGCCATCGCCCTGAGTTGCGGCAGGCGCATCCAGGGGATTTCGTGGAAGTCGTGATGTTCGTTGTGATAGCCGATGTTCAGCGCCAGCGTGTTGAGCGGGCCGTAATAATCGAAGGTTCCCTGGTCCGGGCCAAAAGCGAAATGCTCCTGCAGCCAGCGCGCGCTCAAGGGATGCAGGCCGCCGACCGAAAACCAGAACGACAGGAACAGATAGAGCAAGGCGTTGGCGCCAAAAGCCCAAAGCACGAAGATATCGAAGGCGATAATCACCGCGATATTGATATAGGTCCATTTGCCCATGATCGGCACCGTGCCCTTCAGCCGCGACAGACGCGCCAGCTGAATCGCCGGGAAGAAGAACAGCCATAGCGCCTTGCGCCAGCTGCTGTTGCCGACGAACTCGACCTCCCAATGGCTCGGCACGTCGGCGTCGTAATCGTAAGCGGAAAGATGCGAATGGTGCTTGATATGGTAGCAGCGGAAGCCCATCGCCGTCGGAAAGCCGTTGGAGAGATCGGCGAGGATCGCCGTCAATTTATTGAGGAGATGGCTCTCGAACACGCAGTTGTGGATGGCGTCGTGAATGATGACGAAATTGGCGTGATTGGCGAAGGCGCCGACGCAGAAAGCGAGCAGCACCGTCAGCGGCCAATGAGAGAGGCCGAGCCAGCCGAGAAAGGCGGCGATGACCATCTGTCCAACAAAAATCGCGGCGGTGATCTTGAAGGTCGTCACGTCGCGGCCGAACAATTCGCGCACCTGCGGATATTTCTCGAGGATCGCCTTGCGCCTGTCGATATGCGTGCGATCCGCGCCATTCGCCGTGACTGAGATGGTCATGGAATTGGTTCCTTCTGTCTCGCGCGCCGGCTATAGGCGCTTTTCGTAAATGCGGTGAATCTTTTCGAGCTTGCCGCCGAACATCTCGATCGGGCGGCGCATGGCCATATTGTCCTCGAGCACCCAACCGGCTTCGAGATGTTCGAGGTTCGCCTCCTGGCCGCGCCGGCGCAACTCCTCGATGATCGCCATCAGAATCGCGCCGCCGGTGGCGCTGTTTTGCAGCTCCTTGCGCGTGCCGAGCAGCAACAGCTTTCCGCTCTTATATTTGTGCTTGCGGAAGCGCGAAATGAGCCGCGCGAGGCCGAACGGCAGCAGGCGCCCGTCGAGATCGTCGATGATTTCGAACAGATTGGGCAGCGCGACAGCGAAGGACACCGGCTTGCCGTCGAGTTCGACGACCACGGTGTATTCCGGCGGCGTGGCGAAGCTCAGCGCGTCGGCGATGGAATTGAACTCGTCGAGCGTGAAGGGAACAAAGCCCCAATTGTCGCGCCAGCCGTCGTTGAACAGGTCTGACATCAACTGGGTCTCGCCCTTTTTCATGCGGGAATAGTCGATCTGGCGGATTTTCAGCCGGTCTTTCCACTCGCGTCTGTTCGAGATGCGGGCGGGCTGGTTAAGGTCCTCCGGCGACAGATCGAAGCGATAGGACACGAGATCGCGCGCCTTCACGTAGCCGAGCGCCTCGACATGGCGCGAGAGATAAGGCGGATGCCAGGGCGTCAAGAACATCGGCGTAGCGTCGAAAGCCTGGATCAGCATGCCGCATTCGCCGTTGATGGTCGGCGAAAACGGGCCGTTGATTCTTTCGGCGCCGCGCGCCTTCAGCCAGTCTTCCGCCGCGCGCGTCAATGCGCGCACCACCTCGATGTCGTCCACGGAGTCGAGCGAGCCGAACTGCCAGCGCGAGGCGCCGACCGGCGTGAACTCGGGCTTGTAGACCTGCGCGAATATACGGCCGACCCACTGGCCGTCTCGCCGGGCCAAAAACTCCTGCGCCTCCACCAGCTTGAAATGCGGGTTGAGCGTATGGCCATGCAGCGTCCAGCGCTCGACGTCGAGCGGCGGCGCGAAACCCTTCATCCCCGCGTAGAGCAAACGCGGGAGCTTGTTGTAAGTCAAAAACCCGAAAAGGCCTTTGGCCGGGGCCACCTCGATTTGCGCCATGTCGAAACCTAACCCCGTTCCAGTGTCGATAAACGCGTCATAACGACGCGGCGAACGTCCCTTATAGTTGTACTGTTTCAAAAGACGAGAGCGGCGGCGCACAATTAGGGGAAACGGCGCGCGCATTCATCCGTCATGCGCCGCATGGCCATGCGCCGCATGACGCCTTCTCCCGCAGGCTGGAGAACGAGGGGACGCCGATTGATTCCGCTTCAACAGCCTGTATTTGAGGGGCGATCCCTTCCCCTGCTTGTGGAGGAACGCAGCCTCGCAAAGTGGGCCGGAGAGGGGTCGCGCCGCGCCAAAATCCTCGGCTCACGCCCCGGCCATCGCCGCGGCGACGATCCTGTGCGCTTCCTCCGACACCGGCGGCATGTCGCGCAGCGCCGCGATCACCCCGAGAATCTCGGCTTGGGTGTGATTGGCGGAGATGAAGAAGCGCAGGCGCGGCTGGTCCTTCGGCACGCCGATCTGCACGATCGGCGGCACGTAAAAACCCTGCTCCAGCAAATGCTGCGAGGCCCACATGGTTTCGACGCTGTCCTGAAACAGAATCGGGACCACGCCGCGGCCGATCGCCGGGCCGGTGGAAAGCCCCGCCGCCTGGGCGGAGTCGCGGAAAAACTCGGCGTTCCCGGCGAGTTTGCCGATGCGCCAGCTTTCCTCCTGCATCAGCCGCAACGCGGTGCGCGCCGCCGCCAGAATCACCGGCGACAGTCCGACGCTGTAGACAAAACCGGGCAAAGTGTAGCGAAACCAGTCGATCACCGGCTTCCTGCCGCAGACATAACCGCCGCAGGACGCCAGCGTCTTAGACATAGTGCCGACGACAAGATCGATCCGCCCCGGGTCGACGCCCTGATGCTCGGGTAAGCCGCGCCCGGTCTCGCCCAGCACGCCGAGCGAATGAGCTTCGTCCAGCATCAGCCAGATCTGGTGTTTGTCCTTTATGTCGAGCAGGCGCGGCAGGTCGGCAGTGTCGCCGTCCATGCTGTAAATGCCCTCGACCACAACCAGCACATGACGGAACTCCTCGCGCCGCCGCGCCAGCAGATGTTCGAGGTGGTCGTAATCATTGTGGCGGAATTTGATGACCTCGGCGTCCGAGCCGTCGGCGCCGGCGACGATGCTGTTGTGCGCCAGTTCGTCGATGAAGATGGCGTCGCGCTTTCCCATCAGCCAGGCGATCGTCGTGACATTGGCGAGATAGCCTGAGACCAGCGTCAGCGCGCTCTCGAAGCCCAAAAATTTCGCGATCTCCGCCTCGAAGGGCTTGTGCGTGCTGCGCTCGCCGCCGACCAGCCGCGAGGCCAGCGCGCCGACGCCGAGATGGTCGAGCTCGCGCTTGGCCTCGCTGATGATGCGGGGGTGATTCGCGAGGCCGAGATAGTCGTAATTGGCGAAGCTGACGAAATGCTTGCCGGATTTTTCCAGATCGGTCTTCAACTTGTCGATCTGCGCGAAGAAAGGATCGGAAAATTCGAGCAGCGCATTGCCGGCGAAACGGAATCGTCGCGCCGCATAGTCCGAGAGGCTTCTGTGCTTCGTCACCTAAATATCCCGCCAAAGAGTCGCGGCGCGCCTGGCGCCGGCGAGCCCAGGAAAAAGGCGCCGTCGCCAGGCGCCGCCCGAGGAACGATCTCGACCCTTAACATTTTTCGCAGCCTGCGCGCCAGTGCGCGAAAATGCGCGGAAAGGCGCCGAAATGCGCGCCCATGCCCGAAAATGCGTGCGCGCATTCTCACAAAATCACATGACGCCCTTGCGGCGTCGCCCCGCCTCGACTATACAGCGGCCCATCCCAGCGGCCTCGGGCAGCTGCGAAGGCCAGGTTTGTCCCAAAAAGCTGGCAAGACCAAAGTGGGGCCATAGCTCAGTTGGGAGAGCGCTTCAATGGCATTGAAGAGGTCGTCGGTTCGATTCCGTCTGGCTCCACCACGCAGTACTTTGATTTTTATATGGTTCTAGGAACAGGGATAATCTGCGACATATCGCTGACTTAGCGACCCGCTTACCCAAAAATGTCCCACTTAGACCGAGCAACGGGAGACTTTACGCGCCATTCGCAGCAGCGTCTCTGCGCGAGAAATGTCCGCTTCCGTCCCAGCTGATGCATTCGCCATGAGAGACCGGCTCGACAACTGCAGAGACCGGTTTGATTCCGACATCGCCGGGAGGAAAAACGCCCCGGCGCCGGCAGAGCATTAGCTTCATCGGGCGCGCCCTCGTATTTCTCTGAGTTCTTTGCTCGATAAGGAGCTGCGAGGGTCTCTGTCGGGGCGGCAATACCGTCGGACCCTGCGGATCGATTGACCACGATGAGCGCGCTTTGCGTCCATCGCGCCCTCACGTCCTCGCCGCGATTGCCGGATGCACACATATGCCCAAAGGCCGCAAAGCATTATGCGCTGATCGCGACGTCGTTCGTCGACAGCGCCGCCTCGACTTTCGCGAGAGCCGGGTCGAGGTCAGTGGAGGTAAGACGCAGGTCGTTCGACTGCGCAGTGAAGAACAGTCGCTGCCCACGCACCCGGAAAATTCTGCACAGCGTCGTCGCGTCCGAAGCGTCGCGAAGCAAGATTGACACGGGCGAGTGCCCCTCGGCGCCGGCGGTCTGGTCGACGACAAGCGCGAGACGCGTCAAAGACGCAGCCAAGCGCTCCGCATTGCGCGTTCCCCGATTGGCGGCGAGCGGCAAGCCTTCTTCGTTGCTGAGCAAGACGGTCTTGAAATGTCCGACCGTGGCGATCGTGTCGAGGAGCCTCGAAAGGTCGCGCCGCTCGCCGACGCTTATGTTGAATTGCGCGAGATCGAGCGAAACCCGCTCGCGCTCCACCAGCGGCGCGAGCATTTCTTGGATCGTCGACCGCAGACCGTCGGCTTCGCTTTGCGGCGGGGCGTCGCGCTGCTGCGTGACGATGGCCAGTCGCCCCACCTCCCCGCGCAGACGCTCGCGCTCCTGCGTGCCGACGCGCAGGCCAGACAAATATCCGGCCATCAACAGAAAAAGCGATGCGCCTAGCGCAGTTATGATCGCAAAGATTGTCATTTCGGCTCCGTTTCACCCCGGACGCCGGCGCAATTGGGAGCGCCTTCGATACGAAGGGTGGCGCGCCGGTTGATCGCCGCCCCCGCCCGTTGATCTGTCGTTTCGTTCGCGCTCGCGGCGCGCACCCTTATCCTCTGGTCGGAAATTCCCATTTGCAACAGCCGGTTCCTGACGGCCTTGGCGCGCGAATAGCTGAGCGCGGTATTAGATCGCTCGTTTCCGATCGTATCAACATGTCCTTCGACGAGCAGATTGGCCTGCCGATTGTCCGACAGGCACTCCCGCAAATGTTCGAGCGCCTGTTCGAGCCCTTTCGTCAGGGGCGTCGCGCTGTCGCGCGCGAAGGGGATATCGATGATCAGCGGAGAAGTCATTACGGCGGCGCCGGCGCCGGCGACAGCGCCGGCAGGCTCCGGCGTAGAAGCAGCCGCAGGAATCGAGGTGGGGCTGTGCGCCGGCTCTGGCTGAGCGGCCGCCGTGTCGGGCGCGGAGGTCGGAGGGCGCCCCCAGATTTTCGAAAGCGGCAGCCGCAGAAGTTCACCCGTCGCCGCTTTGTCGCGAGGCTGCGGCGCGGCGCGGTCCTCGCCGCCGGATTCGATGCTTTGCGGAGTTTCGACGCGCGGCCCCGAGGCGTTGGACACTGGCGGCGCGAACCAGGCGGAGGCGGAGGCGAACGCCATCAGTATCCCCACCGCCGCGAAGACCGGCGGCAGCCAGACGGGCGCATCCTCGCCGAGAAGACGCTGGGGAGCAGCGAAATTCTGCCCCAATATCGCATTTCCCGCCGTCTGATCTTGTTGCATGATTAACGCCCAATGTGTTCGCCGCGAAGCTTCCCGCCCGCTGTTGATTGGCTCAGGCGGCCGGCATTTTGAAGACCGGCGTTATGACGTCTACGCCGCATTGAAGATCGGCGCACCAGTCGATGAAGCGACGGACCATGTCCTTGCCCTTGAAGAGCGCGCCGTGCTGCGGGGCGATGATTTCGATGTCGAGCGGACGCACCATATCTGCCCAAGCGCGCATGATGCGGTTGGCGACCATATATCTCTGATGGAAGCCCGTAATGTAAGGCAAATGCGCGTCGAAGTCGGGAACGATGCGGTAATCCGCGCCGATCGAGGCCCCGAGATCGCCGGTGTAGAGGATTTTCGCCACGGGATCGTAGATCTGGAAATTGCCCTCGCTGTGCATGAAATGAGCGGGCACGGCGACAAGCGGCGCGCCGCCGAGATCGAAGATCATGCCTTCATCGGGAATGGGCTTCAGGCGGTCGGCGACCATATGATCGACGCCGAAATGCGGCACGAAGCGCGTCCAAAGCGCTGAAATATAGGCGGTAGCGTCCGTCGTCATAAGCCAGCCGTTGACCGCCGCCACGATGTCCGGATCCTGATGCGACAGGAAGATATGGGTGAGCTTGCTGCCGCCGAGAACCGAGAAGGTTTCACTGAGAACCTTGCTGTAGACCTTGTGTCCGCCCGGATCGAGAATCATGCCGGAGCCCCCGTTGACAATCACATGCTGGTTGGCCTGGACGGCAAAGCCGCCGGCGTCGAAGTCCTCCAGGAGGACATTCCGATGGACGCCGTTGTCGAAAAGGATAACGTTTGGCATAAAAAAGCCCCTGTGAGTTGGTGACTGGAGGTAGCGCCATCCCCTGCGACGCATGGCGCGTCGCAGGACCATGACTTGCGATCCTTCTTGGCATTTCCGGGGTGGCGCCTACAGGACTTTTTGCAGCCCCTGAACCGCCTCGCGCATGTCGAAGAAGATCAGTCCCAACTTACTGCTCTCGTTGGTGAGCGCCAGCAGCAGGGCGCCGCGGCCCGCCTCGATAAGAACGGCGTAGCCGTGGTCGCCGCGCACGATGACCTCGTGCACCTTGCCTCGATTGAGCTCCATGGCCGCACGGCTACCAAGGCTCAGCAGCGTTGCGGTCATGCCGGCGACGCGTTGTTCTTCCATGTTCGCTGTGAGGGCGCTGGCGATCATCAGGCCGTCCTCTGAAATCAACGCGCTGGCTTCGAGGCCTGAGGAATCGTTCTGCAGTTTGCGCAGGACTCTGTTGATTTCGTCAACTCTGGACATTGGTCTCTCCTTTACCTCTGATGAGTGCAAACTCGGATATGACGCGACGGGCGTCGGTGGCGGCGGCGCGGGCGGCGCCGCCGGAATTGGTTGGAACGGCGCAGATTTGTCCCGCGCGGCTTCGGCAGTTGCTGGTTCGCCGGACGTAAAACGGGACGGCGGCGGCGGCGAAGCGGCCGCAGCTGGGGGCGGAGGCGCCGCCGCCTGAACCGGTTGAAGCGGCGCCTGGTAAACTGGCGCAGCTTCGGAAATTCCGGAAGCAATGGGCGTAACGTAGGGCGGCGGCTGCGGAACGGCCGCAGCTGGAGGTGGCGGCGGCGCCTGAACCTGTTGAAGCGGCGCCTGGTAAACTGGTGCGGGTTCGGGGATTCCGGAAGCAACGGGCGTAACGTAGGGCGGCGGCTGCGGAACGGCCGCGGCCGGAGGCGGCGGCGGCGCCTGAACCTGTTGAAGCGGCGCCTGGTAAACTGGCGCGGGTTCGGGGATTCCGGAAGCGACGGGCGTAACGTAGGGCTTCGGCTGCGGAACGGTCGCGGCCGGAGGCGCCGCCGCCTGAACCGGTTGAAGCGGCGCCGGTTGAACTGGCGGGGTTCCGGGAATTCCCGAATCGACGGGCGTAAGATGCGATGGCGGGGGCGCCTGCTCGGCGGCGGGCAAGCGCTCTGACACGACAGCGGACTGCGGAGCAACCGACCGCTCCAGACAGTTTTGCATCCTCCTCGCTAAAATAGCCTCTTCTGACTGCGTTTCCGGATTCGCCTGCGCGCCCGCGGACTGCAGAGACTCTCGAGCCGTGGCGGGCGGCTGACGCGAAACCGAGACTACCGGTTTGTTGTCATCGGGCTCGCGTGGAAACAGCTCCGCTAACCAACTACGCCGTTTCGGCGTCTCGTTCACGGACGGAGAAGTCTTCCGGCCCTTCTCGATTTGGCCGGCGGGTTCTTCGGATGCATTCTGTGCGTCCATCAGACTTTCTTCCTGGATGATACGCGAATGTTTTGCGCGTGGCATGTTCTATTGAAGGTGTTCGCTCAGCTTCCGTGGCGTGAAGGCACTTTGCTACTATCTAAGCTAATTGTATTTTTAGCAACCGCGCGTTGTGTGTATGGTTACCTGTTCCGCTCTATATTTAGTTAAGCACATACATATGTAACAAACCCCTACTTATTGCCGGCGATATTAGTATAAACGTGCTATTATTCTCATATTTTAGCGTCGAAGGCCTTATCAGTTGGCCGCGACCGCGTAATTCAATGCGGCGCATCAAATATTCCTATGAACAAATGAGTTGCGGCTTCTCCCTTGTTAAGACTGCGTCAATCCTTTGTGAGTTAACTGCATAGCAGCACGCTGACCTAGGATCGGCTTTGATATAGCCGAATCGTGTTGACAAACGATTGATGGCGAGGCGACGCGTGATTCAAAGCTGTCTCTTGAGAGGAGGCGCCGTCGATTCGCGGTCGTTCGACAAGGTGCGAAATGGTCTATCTTCGAGCCGATTTGATCGAAACAGATACCAAGCGAGAGGCGTCCGTATGCGGGTCATCGGCGCATTCTCGACCGCGTCTTCTGGATCGCGCAAGCTGGCTCGCGGCGCGCAATCAACAGAAAGGAGTTCGGCAATTGGGCTGCAGGCTATCGCCAATTCCTACGCTAGACGCGCGCAGGACCTGGGACGTCCTTTTGGAAGTGCTGTCGGGAAACGACCCCGTCCCCGACGCGGTTCACATGATCCACCCGAGGATCGCCTGGGCGCGGCGCCATGCCGCGGGCCGCAAGGACGATTCGGAAAAACGTTCTTGGGCGTTCGCGAGAAGGGTTCTTGACCAGTATCCGTTTCCGCACAACCGCGGAAGACCTTGTCATCGCAACCGCTCATCGGTGGAAAAGCTCATGGCGTCGAGAGATGCAGCGCGTTGATGACTGAAAATCCGATCCGAACGCTTTTCCCGCCGATCTCGACTACGACGCCGACCTTATCAGCGCCGATAGGGAGAGGCGAGGCGGGGCGCCGGCAAGTCTGGCGAAGAAAAATCGGCGCGGGTGAATCGAGATCAACGGAGCAGTCCTTGCCGTGCCAAAGCGCACCGAGCGATGCTTCAGCGGTCTCTGAAGCGCTCGCGGCGTCGCACAACATGATGACAAGTTCGCCGAGATTTTTTCGGCTTCGTCCACGTCACAGCAATCCGGCTTCGGCTGCGCCACTTCGTAAACGCAACCTAAAGCATCAACAGGATAAGTCCGCCATGTACAGGCAGGCTCATAGCGAGATAATCCGCTCTGAAGCAGACGGTTCTGAACTCTTCCGCGTAGACCTTGAGGGACGCTTCATGGTCAAATCGCGGGAAGAGTTTCCCTGCCGCATCGTCGAAATATCGACGAGAGAAATTCTGTTTTCGAGCGCGGTCAAGCCAGATCTTGACGAAAAGATCATCGTCTATCTCGCCGAACTCGGTCGCTTCGAGGGCGTCGTCGACCGGCACGAGGCGACCGGATTCGGCGTCAAGATGAACTTGTCGCAAACCAAACACAATAGATTGGCCGAGCAATTGGCTCAGTTCGCCAATCGGGGCTCGCAGGAAAGGGTCGATAGCCGCCGCCATAAGCGCATGGCGCCGATGAGGCAGCTAACGATGGTGCGTTTGTCCGATGGAACGGAGCGCTTCGGCAAGATCAAAGACATTTCCACTGTCGGCGTGGCGATTGAGATAAACGTCGACCTGTCAATTGGGACAAGGGTCCTTGTCGACTCCAGAGCCGCGACGGTGAAACGTCTTTTCGAGGGCGGCTTTTTCGCGGAGTTCGGCGAGGACGACGTCCTGATCTGCAAGGGCTACGGCGCTTCATTTGGCGCCAAGGTCATTCTCGCGGAAGTCAATCTAACCGTGCTCCCGCGCGGAATAACCGTGCTGGTGGGGCCAGCCGGCACCGGGAAATCGACACTTCTTCGCTCTCTCGCCGGCTTTTTCTCGAAGAATGGATTATTTAGATCTTGGGGTGAAGCACTTTATAAAGGCGCTCCGTTGTCGGCGGAGAATGCGCCAGGCTTCGTCATGCAACGTATCGAGATGACCCAGCGTTCGGTTCTGGACAGCCTGGTCTTCCATCTGCGACAGCCGGGCCAGTCCAGCGACGGACACCGGGATAAGATAGCTTCCTGGCTTGGGGAAATTGGCGCTCCCCAGATCGTCGAGCATTTCGACCGATCCTTCATCGATCTTGAGCCCGCGCTTCAGCGCACGGTGGCCATCTTGAGAGAGGCCGCGGCAAATCCCTCATTGTTGATGATAGACGAACCCACCAGCGGACTTTCCGACGAAGACGCTTCATCGGTTCTTCAGCTAATTGAAGCGCTGGCCCAGAAAATGGCTGTGCTCGTCGTATTGCACAATCAAAAGCAGATACAGCGGATCGCCCGGAGCGTTATCCTGCTCGCGGGCGGGCGTGTTCAGGAACAGAGTGAAACGACGGCATTCTTTAACCATTCCCAAAACGAAGCCGTGCGTCAGTTTGTCCAATCTGGAAGTTGCGCCTTGCCCGCGCCAGATTCGCAACCGGATTCCCTAGCGGAGGACGTCGCGCCTCCACCGCCATTGCCCGTGGCCGCCGTCGATGCGATTCGTCTCGCGTCGGAGGAGCAAGCAGAGAAAGAGACGAGTGCGCCAGTGGCGCGGCCTGCGGAACATTGGCTCGACGCTCTCGCCATCAAGCCCGCGACCAACGCCAATGGGCCTCAAGGCTTTATGTGGATCATAGAAGGCCGGTTGGCTGGCGTGTCGCGTCCCGGCGCGGTCAATGACATGGGCTACGATCTTGATCTGCTCAAAAGCGTCGGCGTGACGACGCTTATCACCCTCACCGAAACCAACTTCCCTCCAGGAGTGCTGTTTTTGCATGGCTTGGAAAATGTGCATCTCGCAATTCCCGACGGGAAGGCTCCAACACTTGAAAAAGCGGAATTTCTGCTGCGCCGGATTCGCCACCTGCTCGAAGCGGGCAAGGTTCTCGCGGTGCATTGTCTCCAAGGCGTCGGACGTACCGGGACAATTTTGGCGGCCTGTCTGATCGACGGGAAAGGATTGACCGCAGAAGAAGCAATCACGCGGCTTCGGGCTTTGAACCCGGAGTTCGTGAAAACAGAAGAGCAACTGGCGTTCCTGGCCGCGTACGAGAAAGCAGTCAAGTCGCGGATTTGATGCGAACCCTTCTGTGAACTCTAAATGAAAGCTCGAAAGGACAACACACATGTCTACCAATACACTGGACGACGCGATTGAGAAGGCCGTTTCCGGAGTTCCAGAATGTCTGGCCGCCGGTTATGTGGATATTGGTTCCGGTTTGCTGCTGGGGATCAAGACCGTGGATTCTCATCCAACTGCGGTGATAGATTTGGTGGCTGCGGCCACCGCGGATCTGTTTCAAGGCCCAAACGTCTCCGCCGTCGAGGCAATATTTAAGAAAGCGCGCGGCGTGGAAAATAACAGGCATTATTTCCAAGAAATCATCGTCAATAGCGACAATATGATTCATATATTTTTGCGAGGGAAAAAATACAGCGATTATGTCGCCGTGTTTGTCTGCCGCAACACAGCTAATATCGGTCTTGCGCTCGCCAGGTCACGACTCGCGCTTCCTACCATCGAAGCGGCGATGTGATTGCAATATAATTCGCATAGCCCCTGCGCGCCGCCTTATCAGCGGCGCACAGGGCGCCCAATTACCCTGGCCTGCTGAGCTTGGTGTTTTCGACTATTATGGCGCAGACGCCACAAAGCATTCACGAGGCCCGCCGCCATATTTTGTGGCATGGCCGAGACTCATCTCCTCTCAGCCCTTTGTGTGAAACGCGCCGACCTGGACGGCGAACTGCGCCAGACCGGAATCTCGTCATTCAACTTCGCGCCGATCTTGAACCTGTTGATGGCGTCTCGTTCGAAGGATTTTACCCCGGCGCGCAGATCGGCGGCGGCTCGTTTGGCGGCCGCACGCAATATCGTCAGATCAAAAGAAGATTATTGTTGGTCAAGGCTTGTTGAATATGGGCGATGGCGGCGTCCGCCGTGAGAGGGTCGAAGGTCACGTTTTGAATCGCCCGCGTCGCCGCCGCGAAGGCTGCATCGGTCGTGGTCTGGGCGTCGAGGATCGCTCCGCCGGGTTGATTGGAAAACGACGAATACATCAGCGAGACCGCGAGCTTATTGTCGAAAGAGGTTTGGCGTTGAATCGCGCCCTGATACTGCATCGTCGTCAGGCTCGACGGCTGCGTCGACAGATCGTAGCTGATGATTTCTTGTGTGAATTCCCCTACGATCTCTGAGCGCGCCGTTTGCACGCTGGCGCCGTGCGCTTCCAGCGCCGACAACTGGCTCAACCAATAGCTGACGCCGGCCGGCTCGCCGGCGTTGCCGCCGATGTTTGCGTAGAGCGCCGCAATGAATTGGCTGTCGTTCAGACTGCCGTAAGTGGCGTTGAAGTAAACGCTCTGTGCGCCGACGAACAGCTGCCCAAGCAACTGAGCATCCGCCGCGGTGATTGCGGTCGCGCCGGCGGTCGCCATGGTGACCCCGCCGGAATCGGCTTGGGCGCCCACGACGCCAACCCAGTAGGAAAGGCCGGCATAATCGGCGGCGCGGTTGTAGAGCGCCGCGTAAAGGCCGAGAATTTCTTGTTGAACGGTCGTGGCCGGAGGAGACGAGGCGGCGTTGATCTGAAGCCCAAGGTCGGCCGTCATCGCGCTCGGCAGACTGCTCCCGTTTGCGTCCTGGATCGACGCCCCCAATGGCAGGTTCACCCCCGTCACTTGGAGATCGGAAATATTGTCGCCGGGCTGCACGACATAATAAAACGTCAGCGCATCGGTTCCCGAGCCGGCTGCATAGCTCGCGACTTCATTGTCATTGAGCTGCGAGGTCGGCGCGCCCGTCACCGTCTCCGCTACGCTGGCGTTGAGGGTGATTGTGACGATATGACCCGCGCCGAGCGAATGGGCGTCGTTATCCGTCGCAACCGTCAAAGCTGGAAGACTGAACCAACTGCTCACGACGCCTTGCGCGGGCAGGCCCTGAGGGCTGAAACTGGCGGGCTGACCCGGCCCCACTTCCGCCGAATTCGGATCCCAGTTCCAAAAATAGACGCCGGCTAGGGAAGAGTTTCCCGCCCGTTGCCACGCTTGAAAGAAGGCCTGATAGAGCTCGGCTTGCAAATTCGGGTCGACGACATGGGTCGAGGAGCCGGCTGGCGACGAGGCCGCGTCCGTCGCGTCCTCATAGCCGATCTCGCTGAAGATGAGCGGCTTCCCGACCGCGGCGGCGACGCTTTCGAAGTAATTGATCAGCGAAGCGCCGTGCGTCACCGCGAATGTCTCCAAAACGGTCGGCGTCTGCGTCCATCCCGCGATCAGTTGCGCGAGCGTTGGATTGGCGGCGTTGGAGAGCGGCGCATAGACGTCGATGCCGATGGAATCGAGCTCGCTGGCGAAGCTCACCTGCGTCGCGATATTGCCGGTCCCGAGGGGAAGGCCGGTTCCGGCGAAGGCCCAGGGCGAAATGTCGTCGTTCCAATCAGCCGAATAGGTGAGTTTTAGCGTCGGAAACTGGGCATGCAGCGCGTTGATGATCGCGTCCCAATAGGGCTTGTAGGCGGGGCCGGTGATCTGATCGAGTTCGGTGCCGATGCACAGCGTGGTCGCGCCATTGGCGGCGCCGACCTGCGCATATTGTAAAAGCATCTGCTCATAGCTGGCGAAAAAGGCGTTGGCGCCGGCAGAACCCGCCGGGCCGGGATTGAAATAGCTGCGCCATTCGCCGAAGCTGTAGGGCGTGCCGACCAGATCGGTCGGATTGACGAAGTCGATGAGCGGGCGGACCGTGACCGAAAGGCCCATCGAGACGGCTTGCGCTATCGTCGCGCCGTATGCGGTCAGGCTGTCGGTGAAAACCTGGTCCGCATAAACCGTGTCGGTCCGCGGGTTGACGCCATATTCTATCGAGGCTTCGATCGAATTAGCGCCGGTGGCTGCAAGGGCGGCGAGCGAGTTGGCGTCCTCATAGCCGCCATTCAATAGATCGACGTAATCGAATCCCTTGTTCGATAAGGACAAACTCATTGCCCGACGCCCCGGATGATCGCCTTAACGAAAAAGATTATCCCGCCTTTATTGGACTCTGGCAATGTTGATTACGCGACGCGGAGGTCTTTGCGCTCGAGCCAGCTTCGCCTCGCTGTGCCCGAGCGCGGAAACGCGGGAACGGCAACCCCTGCGCCCTGGCGTTCGGCGAAATGCGGCAAAGGCCTCGTGCGGCGCAAAAAAACGACGACCGACCGAAATCCCGAAGCTTGGCGCGTCGTCAAGAAAATTAGAGCGTGTTCTGTAGGTGTCATTTAATGCAAACTGACTTTTTTCCAACTTCCATCGGACCCGGAGTATTCGCGGCGCAAACCGAAACGCAGAAACTTGCGCCGCTCGCTTCCGGCCAAATCGACGTCCGGCGGCCTATCGCGGAAATCCGCATTGGCCGGCCGGCGCCCTTCCGGGACGACGAAGTCGCGGTCACCGTGTTTTGACGTGTTGAGAGTCTCGCCGCCGCGCTCACCGCCGCCCGGAAAGCAGAGGTCGGCGCGCACGATCCGGATTCGGATTGCATAGCAAATGAATCTTATTTGCGGCGGCGGGGCCGCGGGGAAGACCTATTTGTTCCAGTGCTTCTTGTCTTCGTCGTGACCTTTGCGCCGGTCGCCGATGCTGAACAGATGCAGTGCGTCGCAGCTCGGCAACGCCTGCGCCAATCGCTACACACGGTCTCTCCGCCGCAACTAGTTACAGCTATTTTTCAACATGTGATGATGACTAGGCCGTGTGGACGAATTTGATCAAGCATAGGCCCGCGGCGAAGCAGATGACGGAGCGAAAATTTCGTTCCGTCTTTTCGCAGCGGAGGGCGACCCTTTTGAAGCGTTTGAGGCGTCCGAAGCCT